>ENA-OQVM01000640-OQVM01000640.1-marine-metagenome-genome-assembly--contig:-NODE-640-length-53396-cov-12.105235_pt1 | contig 53396 bp, 55 predicted proteins | sample MGYA00237776_ERZ505498 | MGnify/ENA primary metagenome ERZ505498 (study PRJEB26159, sample SAMN06265151) | marine metagenome | isolation source: Helgoland LTER site | place: Germany:Helgoland, sampling...
CTAATTACTAAGAAGTCAGTTTTTTGATTTTTTGACCTGTCCCCCCATTACTTCTTACAAAAGAAAATTTTTTGCTGAGTTAGGAAACTTTTTTATTGGGGCCCGAAGAAACTTAAATATCGAGTTAGGACAACTTTATATAGAGTTAGGACAACTTAATATATGGCAGTGAACTAAATAATTAAGCAGAGCTGAGAAACTTTTTCATCTTAAAGGTTCCCAAAAAAACATAAGGCAGTGAAACGATTCTTTAATCATTCAGTAGGGCTGTTGTATGGGCTGGATTTAATTGCGATCTATAAGTTATTGATTTAATTATATATGTGGAGGACACAGTCTCCGCCATTAGCTCTATTCACCATGTCCCATAAACCTTAAATAAGCATGTAAACATGGGTTTTGTATGTTCTGGAGAAGGATAATCATGGGCACAATTAAGCTTCTCCTGCTTTCTAACCTGCTTAACCAAACTGATTACAGAGGCTTTCGTTTATAAAGGAACCCACACTATTAGGAGGGAAATAGCTCCACTTTGTTGGCTGATCAAAAATTTTTCTTGGTTCTCCTGCACCCATTGGCTTGGTGTGTTGCGTTTCAGTGAGTAGCCTCCTCTTAATTGGCGTATCACAATCTAGTTCATTTAAACCTTTTATAGATAAATTACCCTGTCTGTCTGGCAGAGGAAAGTTTGTAATAGTCCAAAAATAAACAAACCCCTTATCTTTTTTTATGCTGTCAGTATTAACATAAAAAGTCTGGCCTGCATTATTTTCAGCAACTTTACTCCACTGAGCATGCGACGCTGATGCAAGCATAACTGTTGAGGCTAATACAGTGGATAGAATCCCTGATCTGTTCATATCTTATACCTTCTTTGTCATTTTGATTGATAAAGATATAGCTGAAGAGACAGATTTACTGTGTTGCGAATAAGTCAAATATTATAGAATATGTGCCATTTTATCGGTCATCGACAACAGTTCAGACACAAAGTAGTTTTTAATTTACTTGATCATACCAGCAAAACAGTCCCATGCTTGTTGAACTTATGAGATGGTAAGGCAAAGTTACAGGCCATAGCACTGGCAGCAGTCAGAGCGGCCTCCGCCCGTTCTACGCCACAAAGCTTGATTAAGTCGTCAGTATCGTGAGTATCAGTATCCTCTTCAAGTTTTCTGATAAAATCGCGCATTGCTTCCATCTGTTGATCTAACTGAGGAACCTCAGAAATAACAAGAAGTGCACTTGTGTAAATTGCGTTTAGCAAACGCTCTGAAATGTTTAAGGTATCTTTGTTCCACTGAGCGGACATAGAAAGATACTTTGGAAACTGTGCTGCAAATTGCTTGGGTGTTTGTTTTTGCTCAAATATTATAGCTAATCTCCAAATTCTGTTAAGACCTTCCCAGGGTCATATATTCATTCCTAATTCTAAATATCTTTATTAAAAGTAATCAAATCATTAGCCTCAGGCGAACCTGGGCTTACGGCCATTGGTGTTTTGATGCCAGGCAGTACTTCAACGTCATAAAGTTCGCCAATAGCCCCATCGATACGGAACCAATCCACACATGTGCCTTTGGCCAAATCAATGATTTGCAACCCACACCAAGGCTCACTATCCGCATCCCTGAGCTTTTGATCTAGCGGCAAACCCTCAAAGCGCTTGTAACGCGGTTTAGACAAGCCGACAAAAGCATAGCCCTTGTAAAATGCGAGCCCACGCAGAAAGCCCGGGCAGAATATATGCGGTACAAAGTGCCCCATGCCACCTTCCAGCCCCTCGATCACCCCTAACTCGCCGGTGCCAGAGTTAAGCACCCAGAGTTGACCCTCGTACCAACGCGGTGAATGGGGCATTGAGAGACCTTCACAAACCACCTCATTGCGTGAAACATCAATCACCACACCACCGCCATCACGCCGATCGCGCCAGCCATCAATTGTGTTGGACTTCGACACTGCCGTTACATATGCTGGCTCTGCGTTAATCATCGCCATCCCGTTAAGATGACAGCGATCTTCACTGATAAGCGCATCAATGAACGAGGGCCGCCAAATTTCCTGAAAACTATGTACTTCTGAGACCGTCGCCAGACAGTTAAATCGGGTATTTACAAACACTGGAGCGCCATTAGTTCCGATCCCGATGTCATGGGCATCTAATCCTCCGGTGAAATATGTATGTCGCGGCATAAAACAGGCGTCAAATGTATTATTGATTTGCTCACCCTCAGCCAGGACGTTCTTAAATTGCACAAGTGCTGACCCACCCGCCATCGTTAGACCACCATTACCGTCATATGAAAGCCCCATGGGCTTAGCCATTGCCGCCTGATGTAAATGTAACCCCCCCTTTGGATCACATCCTAGATTATATAAAAAACCGGACTGATATGATGAAATAGCAACCGAACAATTCAGCTGAACTAAGCGCCCTGACAAGCCCCCGGACTGCGAATAGTCAACGTCTTGAGCCTGCTCAGTACTGCCTTCAGTTTGCTCGGCACTGCCTTCAGTCTGCGACCCGTTCTCTGCTTCAATATTATTCATACATTTAAATACCAATTACTTAACTTTTACACCGGGTTTAAAGGACCGCGCTATCTTCTGGGAAATGACGCATTTCTTAAGTGCGCATCGTCGGAATAGCATCTCTTTAGACTTGTCACGTAAAAACAATATACTTGTTATGAAGTCAATAAACCCTTACGATCGTAGCCTGTTTTCCTAATTTTTATTACAAATGATGATTTAACCATTACAGTGTATGACTTGGCAAATGAGAGGACACATTTAATTTTGCGCAAACGAAGAAAATAGTGGGCGGCGGTATTGTGGTGATCCCTACAAAGCCTCGCCGCTGTTCGTGCCGTGGTGCCGGCTATGAATTGCTCAATCAGACAGCCTTGTTTGTGCTGACTTAAACGGCTCTTTCTTACGTGTCGATAATAACCTCAATGTTGGTTATCTAGGACAGTACCCTAAATTATATATCGTGAATTTAGTCTAAACATAATCAGCTTATAACTGATTGTGTGTATTGGATGCAGTCGATGCTTGTGGTAAAAAAATCTAAGACATACTTGCCCAACATAAAAAAGTACTCGAATAGGGAGATGGCACCAAAGCGACTAGTAGAGTAGCATCATGAAAGCTAGGCTGCACCCTAACGAAGGAGTTATTGCAATGCAATTTCAATCACCACTATCGGTAGAAGATGCTGTGGCGTTTTTGGCGGATGACCAAAATGCTCGTATTCTTTCTGGGGGGACAGATCTTTTAGTGCGGCTGCGTTTGGGCCATATTGCTCCATCGAAGATTGTTGATATCAAAAAAATTGAAGGAATGCGTAGTATTACCCGAGAGGATGGCGGTTTTCGCATTGGTGCTGCTGTATCTGGCGCTGAAATGAACGAAAATCATGATTTATATCTGGCTTGGCCCGGGGTGGTTGAAGCTGCCGGCCTTATTGGTTCAACTCAAATTCAAGGACGTGCAACTATCGTTGGTAATCTGTGCAACGCGGGTCCTGCGGCCGATAGCGTGCCTGCTTTGGTTGCGGCAAGTGCTACCGCACGCATAGCAGGACCAAGCGGGGTGCGTGATGTTCTTGTGCAGGATATTCCGATTGCGCCAGGCCAAACCTCCTTGAAAATAGGCGAGCTGGTGACTTCCATTTTCCTTCCCGCTCAGCCCGTTAATGGCAGTGATGCTTATTTAAGATTCATACCGCGGACAGAAATGGACATAGCAGTAGTTGGTTGCGGTGTTTCGCTTAAGTTAGATAGCGCAGGGACTGTTGTGCAGGCCCGCGTGGCTCTGGGCGCAGTGGCCCCAACGGTTCTTCTGGTTGAAAATGCAGCTGAGATACTCATTGGCACGCAACTTGACGATGACGCGCTAAGTGCTTTGGCTGAAGCGTCATCGTCTGTTGCCAATCCTATAGATGATAAGAGAGGCACGATTGCATTTCGTAAAGATGTATCAGGTGTCCTTACCTGTCGCGCTGCTAAAATAGCCTATTCTCGTGCTAAGGGGACAGTTAAATGAGCCAGATTCATGTGAAAACAATTATCAACGGGGACGCTAGCGAATTTCTGTGTGCGGCGGACGAAACACTGTTAGACGTTCTGCGTGACCGGCTTGATTTGACTGGTTCTAAAGAAGGTTGCGCTTCTGGGGATTGCGGCGCTTGTTCGGTGACCATGGATGGCCGTCTCGTTTGTGCGTGTTTGGTATTAGGTGCGGAAGCTGACGGTACGGAGATTACAACCATTGAGGGTATGGCTACAGGTGAAAACCTTCATCCATTGCAGCAGGCTTTTCTGGATCATGCGGCCTTGCAATGTGGAATTTGTACTCCAGGGTTTTTGGTAGCAGCCAAATCTTTACTTGAGAGAAACCCAGATCCAACTGAAGAAGAAACCCGCTATTGGTTGGCTGGTAATCTTTGTCGTTGCACTGGGTACGATAAAATTGTTCGCGCTGTTCTGGATGCTGCAAAAATCATGAGAGAGACTGCCTGATGCCAAAAGATGAGTTCACTCCCCGTACTTTTTCAGTAGTTGGTACACGACCATTAAGGCCAGATGGTATAGACAAAGTCACTGGTCGTGCTCGCTACGGTGCTGATATTTCAGCGCCTGGAATGTTAACTGGCATGGTACTCAGATCTCCGCATGCCCATGCGCGAATATGCTCTATTGATACATCAGTTGCAGCTGCGATGCCTGGTGTGAAGGCTGTGATTACCCGTGCAGACTTCCCTGTCCATCCAGAAAATAATGGAACTGCGGATGTTTTAGACAACTGTATGGCAGATAAAAAAGCACTCTATGACGGGCACGCAGTCGCAGCGGTTGCTGCTTCATCGCGCCGTGCGGCACTTGACGCCTTGGCGACGATTAAAGTTGTGTATGAAGTTCTACCACATGTTTTGGATGTGGACGAGGCGATGAAACTTGATGCTCCAATTTTACATAAGGGTCGAAAGCAAGAGGGAGTGCCGGCGGACGTTTCAGATAATGTTTTGACGCGTACGGAGTATGGGCATGGGGATCCAGAGATAGGGTTCCAAATGGCTGATTTGGTGATTGAGCGGCAATTCAAAACTGCTGCTACTCACCAAGGGTATATTGAGCCGCATTCTTGTCTTGCTACACTCGGTTCAGATGGACAGGGTGATCTGTGGGTTTGTACTCAAGGGCACTACATGGCACGTAATACATGTGCTGAGATATTGGGTTTGGATTCAGGTTGTTTACGAGTAACACCATCAGAAATTGGTGGCGGATTTGGAGGAAAAACTACAGTTTTTCTTGAGCCTACGGCTCTATTGTTAAGTCAAAAATCTGGTCGGCCGGTCAAAATGACAATGACTCGTGAGGAAGTTTTTCGGGCGTCTGGCCCTACTGCATCTACGTCAATAGATATCAAAATAGGCATGACAAAAGATGGTACAATTACTGCAGCGAAAGGGGACTATCGCTACCAAAATGGCGCTTATGAAGCAATGAATGGTACACTTGGCGCAATGACCGGTTTTGCGCCATATGATCTTGATCATGTGAAAACTGTGGGTTGGGATGTCGTGACTAACCGTCCCAAAGCTGCCGCATATCGTGCGCCTGGTGCGCCGATGGCTGCGTTTGCGGTGGAAAGTGTGATTGATGAGCTTGCATATAAATTAGGTCTTGATCCTATTGAGGTACGCTTGAAAAATGCGGCTCGTGAAGGCACTAAATCAGCTTATGGCCCTACTTATCCCGCGATCGGACTTGAGGCGACGTTGAAAGCTGCAAAGTCGCATCCGCATTGGTCTGCGCCCTTGGGCGAAAATCAAGGACGCGGCGTGGCTTGTGGTTTTTGGTTCAATTTTGGTGGTGATACTTGTGTGTCCCTAATGGTCAATCCGGATGGAACGGTATCTTTATCCGAGGGCAACCCTGACATAGGTGGTTCACGTGCTGCAATGTCGATGATGGCGGCTGAGGAACTGGGAATTCCAATGGAGCGTGTACGCACGATTATTGCTGATACCGCTGCACTCGGTCAGAATGAAGTCACCGACGGTTCTCGGGTTACCTTTGCTGTAGGCCTTGCAACAATAAAAGCAGCGCGTCATGCCATTCAGATCATGGTAGAGCGGGCCGCAATGACTTGGGGTATCGACCCAGAGGCTGTTGAATGGGTTGATGGAGCTGCGCAACCTGCAGGACCGAATGCGGGTAAACATCCTCCAATGTCGCTTGCTGAAATTGCTGCTATTGCGTCTAATACCGGCGGTCCTATATCCGGCCACTTTGAGGTTAACGCTGAAGGTGCTGGCGTCAGCTTTGGAACCCATATTGCGGATACAGAAGTAGATCCGGAGACGGGTGCTGTTAAAATCATTCGCTACACTGTGTTTCAGGATGCTGGAAAAGCCGTGCATCCATCCTTTGTTGAAGGTCAATTGCAGGGTGGTGCTGTGCAAGGTATAGGCTGGGCACTTAATGAAGAATACATCTATGGCAAGGATGGAACTCTCCAAAATGCAGGGTTCCTTGACTACCGTATTCCGGTCGCATCGGACTTGCCGATGATTGATACTGCGATTTTAGAAATTCCAAACCCGGGACATCCATACGGTGTACGTGGAGTTGGTGAGACGGGTATTGTACCACCACTTGCTGCTGTTGCTAATTCGGTCTCCCGCGCTGCGGGCGTGCGAATGACAAGTTTACCGATGTCGCCGCCAAAGGTGTTAGCCGCCTTGAAAAAAATGTAAATGGTTACAGTACGGCTTTGGGGGTCTTTAGCAGAACTTGTCGATGGAAAACGGGAGATTGAGATTACCGCCACAAACTTGCGGGAATTACTTGAAGGATTGGGTGAAGCATATCCGGCCCTGAAGCCACAAATTTCACGTGGTGTGTCTGTGGCTATTGATGGGCGTATCTATAATGACACTTGGGCCACGCCAATAAATGAGACAAGCGAAGTTGTTCTGCTGAATCGGTTAGTCGGTGGTTAATGGTCCATGTAGAATTAGGCAAAGATTTTAAGACGCAATATATTTTCAAAAGAATTACAAAGCTCTAGAAGTAGCGACTGTCTTGATAGCACGTCCTAGAATATCAAACATTTGATTGATTTGGCCGTCGGAAATAACGAGAGGTGGTGACATGACGCACATGTTAATAATTGGACGTAGGACAAGGCCATTTTTCTGACATTCGGCATCAATTAACGCGCCAAGCTCGTAATCGTTCTCAAGAGAACTGTTTTTATCCCTTTCGTAAGAACATTGCACACAGCCCATGAGACCCATTCCACGCGCATCCACCACTAGCGGCAAACTGGAAAGGCCACGTAATCTTTCTTGAAAGAGCGGAGTTACACTGCGCACGTGATCTAAAATATTCTCGCGTTCGATGATCTGCATGCTTGCCAACCCGGCAGCTGCACTGACCGGGTGGCCTGAATAGGTGTAGCCATTGGAGAATGTCGCACCTCTTCCTTTTGGGCCAGTAACATCGTCCATCAGTCTCTCTGAAAAGATAGCTGCACCCATTGGGGAGTAGCCTGAGGTAAGTCCCTTGGCGCAAATTATGATATCGGGTTGGATACCAAAGACTTCTTTAGAGGCAAACCAATGACCCAAGCGACCAAATGCAGTCACAACCTCGTCTGATATGTACAGAACATCATATTTTTGGCAAATCTCAAAACAGCGTTTGTGGTAACCCTCAGGTGGCACGATGACACCACCTGAGGCCAAAATGGGTTCTGCAATAAATGCGGCGATATTATCTGCACCAATAGCCACTATTACATTTTCGAGATCAGCTATTTTTTCATTTAAAAAGTCAGTAACAGTTTGCCCGTTTTTACGTAGTAAAGGATTTACATCGGGTAAAAATACAGCAAGTTCATCAGGCTTGTCCAACCACAGACGGTCGCGTTCTTTACCACTGACAGCAGCGGCTAAATATGTGCTTCCGTGATATGCCTTTTGTCTTGAGATGATCTTTTTCTTATTTGGTCTACCCATAAGGTTATTTCGAAAATGGACAAAGCGAATTGCAGTGTCTACTGCAGTAGAGCCACCAGTTGTAAAGAAAACATGATTTAAATCACCTGGTGCTCGCTTAGCAACTTCCCGGGCAAACAGCGTTGTGATCGAACTGGTGTTATTAAACGGTGAAAAATAAGCTAATTTTCGAGCTTGATCCGCCATTGCATCTGCAATTTCATGTCGGCCGTATCCGACCTGGACACACCACATACCTGCAGGTCCATCAATCAACTTTTCACCAGCATCATTGGTAACGTAAACTCCGTTGCTAGCTTCTATAAATGCGCGGTTGTTCTTGCCAATTTCATTCATGCCCTCCCACGGGTGCATGAAGTGATTGTTGTCCCAATTTTTTGCATCAGTGTTGTCCATAGTTCTCTCTTTCTGAGATCGATTGGTTTTGCTCAGTCCCTTTAGGTATCTGTATCCGCCTCAAGATAAACAACGATTAGGCAACCATTTGGAGAATAGGAATTATGGCGTGTTCCTTTTCGTAGCCAAACAAGATCACCAGCTCCGTATCTCGCTCCGTCATGATCAACAACTTCTCCTTCAATAATATAGAATTCTTCATCGCTTGCATGAGTATGTGCAACAGTTGTTTCGCCGGCTGCCATTTTATATATATGGAAGCCTGAGCCCAATGGTTTTGCATTGTTTAACTGCAATACTTCGCCATCCTTGATGCCGTTGCTTACAAAAGTCTTGAATTTACCGTTGTGAACATTGACCACGCGTCGGTTTTCGGGATCAATTGGTTTAAGTTTGGCCATATCTGTCTCCGTACTCGAGATGGGTGATTAATAAGATTGTGCATTTTTTAAACTAAGCGCCATAATAGCTTGACGCGCTGCGCGTTTACCACTTAGGTACGCGCCGTGTACTGTCGAGTAAGCATCTTTCATAGTGGCTTCGCCCGCAAAAAAGATACGCTCATCCAACGGCTCAGCAAGGATAGTGCGGGCAGAAGCTGAACCTGGTTTGGCGTAACTGTAGGCTCCATTTGTATAGACATTGCCGCGCCAAGAAGTTTCGTGAGTGTGCGAGATGTATTTGATTACGTCATTTCCAAAAGTGGCACGCAGACCCTGAATACAGTAATCAGTTGCCGCTCCTTTACCCTCAACTTCCAAATCATCTGCAAACTTTCCGGCAACAAATCCTGTGGCTAGGCTGGTATTATAAAAGCCAAATAACAAAGAACAAAACTCGTTATTGCTACTATGGTAGTCGGCCATCTGACCTTGAGTGGCTTCAGTCCATTTAGGATAAAATTCTATGCCGACTTTATTTAATACTCCGCAAGGAAGCACGTTAATGGCGGCAGTTTTTTCATTGGGCAGTGGTGGGTGGAATTTGATTATTTCTGAACCAAGTACACCTGTTGAAACAGTTGAAATCACTTGTTGTGTTCGAAGTGTGCCATTTTGCGTTGAAATTTGAATATTTGCTTTTGTATAATCGACCTTCAAAACTGGACAATTATAACAGACTGGAACGTCTGTATGTAAACTTTTCACGAATGCGCCCAAGCCTCCTTCTACCAGCCAGTCACCATCAGCGTTTGCATAATTGTGTACGTCCTTGGCTGAGGTAACATTTGCATCTCCCGCTAGCATTTGGGGAATTATGTGCTCTGCTGTTGAAGACCATTCACCTCGTGGCATTACAGACTGTGTTGAACAATCATGTTCTTTTTCGCCGGCAATACTTATAGCTTTCCACATATTAGCCTCATACGCTTGAAAAGCCTGAACTTCGATGGATGATAAATTAGAGCCTAAAATGTGAACCCAAGAACGCGTCCAAGGGCGCTTATGTAATGCAAAACCTGCTTTCTCAACAAGCCTTGCAAGTGGATTAATGGAGGCAGAATGTAACCATGAACCGCCCAAATCAAAGGGTGTTGAAAATAAAGATGCATCAGTCACGCAACGCCCGCCGGCGTGGCCTGTTGCTTCTAAAACAATTGTTTCAATTCCAGCTTGGCGCAATGCTTTTGCAGCAGATAGCCCCGCAGTTCCAGCGCCTATGACCACCGTTTTAGTGCTTTCCGGAAATCGCATTAACTGGTAGGCTCCATAGTGCCTTTAGTATCCAAGTTTGGTAAAGTAATGCCTTGAGACATTGCTAGTTCAAGCGGATTTTCATGGTCATATTTGCTACAAATGCGGTATATTTCCAGCATGTCTTTATTTACCAGTCCAACATTATACAAAAACATGGCGGCACCATATCGCATTGCTCCAGACCCCTTGATACCAACAGAAGTAAAAAGCAGTTCGCGCTGAACTGATATCTCGCTTGATGAAGATTGTTTTCTGATCATTTAGTTTCGTTTGTGGTAATCGATGCACTAGTATTTAAACTGGCTATATCAGCTTCTGGTGGCGCTTTTTCCAAGTTATATACTGGTAAAATATTACGGAGGTGATCGTGGTAAGTGCGTACGCCATATTCCAGATCAGAAAGATAAAATCCTTTGAAAAAATCCGAAGCCATGGCCTCGTTGGACCAAATAGTTAATTGGATGTCTTCTTCAACTGTTTCGCGGTCGATGCGTGATGTTAGGTAACGGGCTGTACGCTGTTGACGGTCTTCATTAGCGTTACGGTATGTGCCACCACGCAGAATGGAGGTGCCGGTACTTTGTGGGAATTCCTGATAGAATAAAACTGTCTCAGGTGTGGCTGCTATAACGACGTTGGGAAAAATACCCCAATAGAGCCAGGATTTATGGAGCCTTGAAGGCAAGTGATCTTGCGGCTTGGAGAATTTTTTATAGTTTTGCACCGCCCACCTGCGACCTTTGGTTGGGGTAAATGCACCTTCAGAACGTGAAATCCCGTCAATATATGGAGTATCGTAATAGGTTGCACCGTAAAGATCCTGTAATCCGGGGTGCGCCATGGCGACATGGTAGCCTTCGTTGTCAACGTCGCGAACTGATTTCCAGTTTACTGGTGATTGTTCGGTCCAAATCCCATCGGTCGGGACATGTTCAGCCATTCTGTAAGAGGCGGCCTCTTCTGCAAAAGAAGCCAACAACTTGGCCACGGAAGGCTGTGGCCCGGGCTTAAATCGTACAAAAACAAAGCCGTTCCATATTTCCATCTCAATTGGCTGGAGGGCAAATTCATCTTTATTCATATCAGGAAAACTGTCGGGACGAGCTGCGCCACGCAAAGTGCCATCAAGATTGTAGACCCAGCCATGAAAGGGACAAATTAAAGCATTAGGACATTTTCCTTGGTCTTTAATGACGAGCCGTGATCCGCGGTGGCGACAAATATTATGATAGGCGAGAACCTCAAAGTCATTATTGCGCAATATAATCGCGCGCTCTTTGAATAAATCAAATGTTATATAACTACCTGCGTCTGGAATGTCTGATATGTGACAGGCGATTTGCCAATGGGTTGTAAATATATGTTTTTTTTCAAGCTCAAGAAGCGCTGGGCTGTGGTAGCACCAGCCGGGCAATCCACGACGGTCCCACTGTTTTGGAATATCGTTATTTTCTGACTTTACATCCATAGGAATGGTCCGCTTTCGTTTGGTCGATATATCATCGGGTTGGTAGTTCGCCTTTTAAGTCTCTCAGTTGCCCTTACTTTATCCCCATTATGAACTATTATCATTAAAATTCAGTAAAAACCATGCATCGTTAAGCACCGTTCAACGACTGCCTGTTTGAAAGAGAGCAGTTTTTTAGAAGTTATACATAATAGGCAAATAACTTTATGCCTCATTCATATTTTGGACGGTTAAAACGCGCTTTGCTTGACTCAAGTGTTTGCAGCGGCTTACCGTTCCTTCTGACCGTGGAAAGAATAATATTCAGGTTTGGTTAGAGATATGGACGAGGTCTTGTTTCAACCCAGTCTTTGGAGTCGTAAAATAAGAAAACATGCGTGCGGAAAGTCTACGTGCTGCATCCAATCAGGAAGAGGGTTTTATAATGACAATAGCTAAAAATATTTTAAGAAGCGCAGTACTTGCGGTGGTTGGGGTATCCATCAGTGCTGCCGCCTCAGCGCAGGACCGTGTATTGAACGTCACTAATTGGGGTGAATACATCGCAGAAGATACCATCGCAAACTTTGAGGCGGAGTATGATATCAAAGTTGTATATGACTTGTATGATTCAGCCGAGGCGATTGATGCAAAGCTTTTGGCCGGAAGCAGTGGATATGACGTTGTTAGCCATTCTTCCAGCGATGTGGCGCGATTAATCAAGGCAGGTATAATTGCGCCTGTGGATAAAAGTAAACTGAGCAATATCCAGCACATGGATCCTGCATTAATGAGCCAATTGGCCAGTGATTGGGATCCAGAAAATCAGCATATCATTCCGTATATGTGGGGAACACACGGTGTGACTTACAATGAAGAACTAGTTCTGGAGACTTACCCAAACGCTCCTATTGGTTCAATGGATATGGTTTTTGATCCAGTGCACATGGAAAAGCTAGCTGAATGCGGTGTGTCATTTCTCGATTCACCCGGCGATATTATTCCTATGGCACTAGCACATATGGGCTTAGATCCGAATTCCACAACTCCGGGTGATTACGAAAAAGTCGGTGAAATGCTGGCGAAAGTGCGCCCTTTCATCAAGACTTTCGACAATTATGCTTATCAGAGAATGCCACAAAAGGAGTTCTGCGTGTCTATTACTTGGGGACCTGACGGCTTATTGGCGATGTCTGGTGCGGCTGAGGCGGATACCGGCGTTGTGTTGGATTTCTTTCTTCCAGAAGGCCAGGGCGCGTCCCAACTATGGATCGATGGTTGGGTAATCCCAAGTGATGCTTCTAACAAAGATGATGCCCATCTATTTCTTGATTATATGATGCGTCCAGAAGTTGGTGCTGCTGACAGCAACTTTACTTGGTATGCAACTGCCAACCTAACAGGAAAAGCGATGGTCGATGAGGAAGTCACATCAAGCCCCGCAGCGTTCCCTACTTCTGATCAGGTTGCAAAAATGTATACTTCTGCCGTGCTTCCTCCACGCATTGAAAGACTCCAAACACGTACTTGGACAGACTTCAAAGCTGGCAATTAATAGTACTTAAAATGTGTGGGGTGGCGGTTGTTATAACGGCCATCCTACGAGATACTGTCTAATAATTGCGCTGCGGGGATTAAATTGACTGATAGTTCACAGCTCACCAACACGTCGTGGCATAATCAGAATGATCCAACCCCGTTGGTTCAGATCAAAGGCGTGACTAAAAAATACGACAATGTCATTGCTGTCGATAATGTAGACTTAGAAGTTTTCTCAGGGGAACTTTTTTGCCTTTTAGGCGGCTCTGGATGCGGTAAATCCACTCTTCTGCGCATGTTGGCTGGTTTTGAAATGCTGAATGGTGGTTCCATTCATATTGATGGCATCAATATGCAAGACGTCCCTGCATATGACCGCCCCACAAATATGATGTTCCAAAGTTACGCTCTATTTCCTCATATGAGTGTTGAAAAGAATATCGCATTTGGTTTGCAACAGGACCGAGTAGGAAAAAGTGAGATAGCAGACCGCGTTCACGAAATTCTTAAATTGGTGGAGCTTGAAGGCTTCAAGAAACGCAAACCTCAACAATTGTCAGGTGGCCAGCGTCAAAGGGTTGCTTTGGCTCGTTCTTTGGTCAAGCAGCCAAAACTCCTACTATTAGACGAACCTTTAGCCGCTTTGGACAAAAAACTACGCAAACAAACGCAATTTGAACTGGCAAATATTCAGGAAAAAGTTGGTGTAACTTTCATCGTGGTTACCCATGATCAGGAAGAAGCTATGACTCTATCAACTAGGATGGCCGTGATGGATGCCGGGCGTTTTAAGCAAATTGGTACACCAACGGAAATCTATGAATTTCCAGAGTCGCGTTTTGTGGCAGATTTTATTGGGTCTGCTAACATCTTTGAGGGACGGGTGGTGGAAGATAGCGCTGACCGTGTTCGCGTTCAGTCAGAGGTTGGTGAAATTATAGTTGATCATAGCCAACCATTGAAACTGGACACTAAAATTTGGGTTGCTTTGAGACCTGAAAAAATTCGTATTTTAAAATCGGATGAAATTCATACAGGCCCAAATAAAGTGAGTGGTGTTGTTGATGACATCGGATACCTTGGTGATACATCCATATATAAAATCAGGCTGTCTAATGGCCAAATTGTTGATGTGACTGCTCCCAATATGACGCGGCCTATGAACAAAGAACATCGTCTCACATGGGATGAAAAGGTAACCATCAGTTGGGAGCAATCAAGCTCGATGCTGTTGACGTCATGACTGAAATACCGATTTTAAAATATAATCAAAATGGCAGCTCGATAATCCAAAGTTTAATGCAGCGTATTCAGAGGCACTGGCGAGCGATTGTAATTGCGATCCCATTTTTATGGCTTTTGTTATTTTTTCTAGCTCCGTTTTTCATTGTTGCGAAAATCAGTCTTGCAGAACTCGCTATCGCTAGTCCACCTTTTACTAGAATGATAGAATGGACTGAGGGTGGGATACTCACTGTACGCATCGTTTTTGATAATTTTAGGTATATTCTAAGCGACAGTCTGTATTTTGATACTTATGTTAATTCTTTGAAGATTTCGGTTACCTCAACATTTTTGTGTCTCTTGCTTGGTTATCCTATTGCTTATGCAATTGTTCGTTCCGGCCCTGTGGCAAGGCCGATTTTACTGCTGCTGATAATCCTACCTTTTTGGACTTCGTTTCTGCTTCGAGTGTATGCATGGATGGGCTTATTGGCTGATCAGGGAACAATCAATAATTTGCTCATTGCAATAGGTGTAATAGATGAGCCTATCCGTATGCTTTATACAGAGTTCGCAGTTTATATTGGTATTGTTTACACTTACATGCCGTTTATGATTCTCCCACTTTATGCTAATATGGAGAAGTTAGACGGAAGTTTAAATGAAGCCGCTGCAGATCTTGGTTCGCGTCCAACCAACACGTTCTTTAAGGTTACGCTCCCACTTACGACACCGGGTATAATAGCAGGTTCCTTGCTTGTATTTATACCCGCCACTGGTGAATATGTTATCCCTGACTTGCTTGGTGGGGGAAATGTACAAATGATTGGCCGGGTTCTTTTCAATGAGTTTTCGCGCAATAGTGATTGGCCAGTTGCTGCTGCTGTTGCTATCGTTTTATTGGTGATTTTGGTTGTTCCAATTATTATTTTTCAGCATTTTCAAGGTAAAGCAGCGGAGGCTCCTTAGTTTATGCACGGTAAACGTTCTCAGTTTCTAACCTTTATGCTTTCAGTTGGCTTAGCTTTCTTTTATATACCTCTGATTTTGTTAATGATTTACTCATTTAATGAGTCAAAACTAGTTCCAGTGTGGGGCGGTTGGTCGGTGCGTTGGTATGAGGTTTTGTTACAATCAGAGGAAGTTTGGGGAGCGGTGGCTCTCAGTCTTAAGATAGCTTTCGTCAATGCGTCCGTAGCAACAGCGTTGGGCATGCTTGCCGGTTTAGCAATGGTACGATTTGGAAAGTTTAGAGGTCGAACGCTGTTTGGGGGAATGTTGGTGGCTCCCTTGGTTATGCCTGAAGTCATTACCGGTCTTGCACTGCTAGTTTTGTTTATCTCGTTAAAGGAATTGGTTGGTTGGCCCGATCAACGCGGTTTTACCACGATTACCATTGCTCATATAACGTTCTCGCTGGCCTACGTTGCAGTTACCGTTCAGGCACGACTAACTGGGATGGGGACTACTATGGAAGAGGCCGCGGCAGATTTAGGGGCGAAACCCTTTAAGGTACTGACGGCGATCACTCTTCCCCGTTTGACGCCCGCTTTGCTGTCTGGATGGCTCCTGGCTTTTACACTATCTCTTGATGATCTGGTTATCGCTAGTTTCGTAACGGGACCGGGGGCTACTACTTTGCCAATACTGATTTTTTCACGAATTAGGGTTGGATTAAGACCTGATATAAATGCACTCGCTACGATTATGATCCTATTTATTGCTATTTGTGTTACGATTGCTGCAATCTTGCTATTCAGGCAGCAAAGGCAGGACAAATTAAATCAAAAATTTGCAAAAGGTAATTAAGGTTGAATGTTTTTTATGCAGCCCTCAGAATTAAGCGCATTCCGCATGTTGGCCTTGTTTCCGTTGATTGATATTTCTGTGAGCCTAATTAAGAGTCAAAGAGGAAAATTGTTTTCTCGCTTCATGAGGTCCCAGTGAGCTTTCCAATTATTCATGGGTTTTATTTGTGGAGAAATGAACATGGCTCGTGATCCACGATATGATATCTTATTCGAGCCGCTTAAGATTGGACCTGTAACGACCAAGAACCGTTTTTTTCAAGTGCCTCATTGCACTGGCATGGGATATATCCGTCCCCGAATGCTAGCTTCAATGCGTGGGATGAAAGCTGAAGGTGGTTGGGGAGTTGTCTGTACAGAATACAATTCCATTCACCCTTCCTCTGATGACCTGCGACATGTTTCTGCATCGCTGTGGGATGACAGTGATGTGCGTGCTCACCGATTAATGACAGATAAAATCCACGCGCATGGTGCATTGGCAGGTGCGGAGCTTTGGTATGGTGGAGCTCGTAGTGCCAATATGATGACACGCGAGGTTGCGCTTGAACTAAATACCGTACCCAACGGGGTTGGTCATCCGTTTCAATCTCGAGCAATGGATAAGGCTGATATCATCACATTCCGTCGTTGGCATCGCAAAGCAGCTATTCGTGCGCGGGATGCAGGTTTTGATGTTATCTATGTTTATGCAACTCACGGCTATTTACTTGCAAATTTTTTAGATCCTAAGCGAAATACGCGCGGTGATGAATACGGTGGCAATATGGAAAACCGTACTCGTTTAGTACGTGAACTGATAGAAGAGACCAAAGTCGCGGTTGGTGATAAATGTGCAGTGGCTGTACGTTTCGCTGCTGATGAAGAAGTTGGTGAAGATGGGGTGCCGGTAACAGGTGAACGCCGTGACATGTTTGAAATGTTGGCTAATATGCCAGATTTGTGGGACATTAACATCGCAAACTATGACGTTGAGATGGGCGTGTCGCGGTTTACAAAAGAAGCTGCACTTGAACCATATATGGACTTTGTTAAGTCAGTTACTGATAAACCTGTCGTAAGTGTTGGCCGTTTTACCTCGCCTGATACGATGGTAAGTCAAATAAAGCGTGGTGTCATTGATCTGATTGGTGCAGCACGCCCCTCGATTGCGGATCCCTTTTTACCATCCAAGATTGATGCAGGTGACGTAGGTTCAATCCGTGAATGTATCGGCTGTAATGTCTGCTATTCTGGTGACAGCTTGGGTGTGCCAATTCGCTGCACACAAAACCCAACAATGGGAGAAGAATGGCGAAAAGGATGGCACCCTGAAAAGATGCATCCTAAAGGTAGTGAAAGCCTTATATTGATTGTGGGTGCTGGCCCGGCTGGTTTGGAGGCTGCCTTAGCCTTAGGACGGCGTGGTTATAACGTCATGCTGGCTGAAGCGAGCCGTGAATTAGGTGGGCGTGTCCGCCGTGAAGCAACTTTGCCGGGGATGAGCGAATATATCCGAGTTAAGGATTATCGTGAGCAGCAATTGATTGAGATGCCAAATGTTGAGATATTTCGTGAAAGCCATCTGACTGCAGAAGACGTGCATGCGGTCGGCGCAGATCATGTTGTTCTTGCAACAGGTGCCCGGTGGCGCATTGAGCGTTATGATGGCAATGCGTATGTGGCTATAGTGCCCAAGGACATAAACCAAACAATCTTGACGCCCGATGATATTATGGATGGCAAGATGCCTAAAGGCCCAACTCTTATTTACGATGAAGATAGTTATTATCTTGGCGGTGTGATTGCGGAGAAAATCAGCACTGCAGGCATTGAAGTTATTTACGCCACGCCCAATGATGTTGTTTCTAAATGGACTGAAAATACATCAGAGAGATGGCGTATCCAAAGCCATTTGATGAAACTTGGAATTAAACTCGTACTATCAAAGTCATTGTACAGCTTTGATGGTAATGGTGCTGAAATGCGATGTGAGTATTCGGGACTTTCCGAAAATTTAAAGGTTGAGTCACTGGTTATGGTTACTCAGCGCCAGGTCAACCGTGACTTGTTTGATACGTTAATGGATGGTGTTAAAGGAGATCACGAGAACCTACCGTTCTCACTGACCCGAATTGGTGATTGTGATGCGCCTGCAATAATTGCTGCCGCTGTCTATGCAGGCCATCGTTATGCACGGCAACTTGATACTAGAATTGATGTTGATGAACCATTAATTCATGATCGCCTTGATGTAGGGCAAACACCGGAAGGTGCTTATTTGATAAATGAAGAGTGATTTAAACTCGTTACTAAATATGTTGGATCTTTGAAACTATATTTTGAGGAATATTTTGGAGATGATAATTGTTCTTTTTACCATATAATAATGGGCGCTATCCGGGTCAGGGGTTGTCAGAACTACATCGACATTCTGCCTGCTAAAGATGCCGTACCTCAGGGTAACTAATTTTTCTCAATATGACTCAAAATCTAATAATCTGAGATGGTAGATTGTTTTAGCGAGCTTGATTACTCAATCTCTTGGTCTCTATGCAAAGCACATTAAAAATCAATTTTCTTGACTGATTATGTTGAACTGCGTCTAGTAAAAACGGAATAACTAGGGGCATCAATAATGTGTAAATGGATTATAGAAGTTTCTGCCGTCAGTTTTATTGTTTTTAGCGCTTTAATTTTGTCTGTATCTGTTTCAGAAGCAAGAGAACTTCAGGTTGGTTCGTGGGGAGGCAACGTCAGGTCTGGCCCCGGAACTAATTATGCGAAAATTGGAAGCCTCCAAAATGGTGATCCTGTAGTTATAACGGAAAAACTATCATCTGCAGGCGCAGAGTATCCTTGGTTTAAAATACAATATGGCAATGGAAAAGTAGGGTATCAGTGGGGAGGTTTATTGTGTGGTTTCAGAAAAAAAATTAATGGAACTTTTGGGCTTTGTAAAAAAGATAATCGATCTAACCCACGGGTTTATGATTGCAATTCACTGAGCTCGCTGCGCTCCTTAGGAAATAACACAGACACTCAAATAACATTTTTTGTCGGTCAAACTAAAGATAAATTTAAAATTTATTGGCTCGATTATGAAGGAAATAAAACCCTTTACCAAACTATGGGGAGTGGAATGAGTTGGACAATAAACACATTTCCGTCTCACCCTTGGCTGGCAGTGCGCATATCACCGAGCGGAGAAAAAACTTGCCACAGTTTGATACGGGGTAATAAAAATGCCTCACAATGGTTATTACGATAATCAATCATAGAAGTTTTAGGCATTAGGACTGATTTATAAAGTTTGGTGTTAAATTACCGTAGGCAGATCGCATACATGCCCACGTTAACAAGCCATTAAAATGACTTGTGATGACCGATAGTTTGGGAGTCTCTAAAGCTTAATAATCGACTATAAATTTTTAATCTTTATCGTTATTCTTAGAATTCTCACTGAGCTAGGAAGTATGTAAATTTATGGATGGTTTTCTCGAATGATAATTATTGGGGTGAGAACAACGCTGGATTAGAACCCGCATGAAGTATGTTAATTTGATTGCCAAGACGGGTTTGTGCGGCTGGTGATGAGATGCCTTTCGAGAACATTAAAATATTTAGAGACCCACCGTATAGGAAGCCTCCAAGACGCGTAATACCTTTGGTCACAGTTGCACCGATATAGTTGGAAACCTCATTAAAAGTAACTGAACCTATTGTGTTAAGGCCATCTGGGATTTGAGCAACATACCCTGTTATCATTTCATTTGGGGTGGAGCCGGGATAGGTGGTTTCCATGATTATAATGCCACGCTGAAATACCTCAAACTGTGACAAATCACTGCCTGGTTGTGCAACGTTACCATTGAGAGTGCCCAATTTGGAAAGTCGTAAACACCATAAGTCCCGGTGACTGCACCATCTCCTACACGTACGATCTCTGAGTGACGAATTACCCCATCTATAGGTGCGTAATAGTGGTGATAAGTATTGGACAACATAATGCATGAAAGCCCGGAACCACCAACAAATTTCTTTTTTAGTTTATCTGGCACGTTCTCCAGCAAGCGATCTCTGGAAAGTGGGTAGGATTTTACGTCGATAACAGTATTTAATTCTAGCGGATTATCGATCAATGCACGAACGCGCCCATACTCACCATTCAAATTTAATGTTTGTACAGAGGGTTCATGATGCAGTCGGTTGGCGAGACTACGACATACTTCCGGTCTGGCATTGTAACTGGCCGAGATGGGATCGTGCCGTCAGGGTTAGATTTGATTAAACGAGAGAAGAACGCATTCCAATTGGAAAAATCTTTTGAAGTTTGGTCCTCGTAATCTTCGATTTCGATACGAGGATCGTTAATCCATTCGGGAACACGCAGTGCTGATGGTTCACTATTCATGAATGCACCTCGCTGGTCGGAGAAATCTTTAAGGAAGGTTGCCAACACTGAATCTTCCAAGCCCGTCATAGGATTGATTTCTTGGGTAAAGGCTTGCGCAGGAAAGTTTTGGTAATAAAACCATCCAATTTTTTGAATGTAAGTTAGGCCATTATCTTCGTCACCTTGGATACTTGGTAAAAAGGTACACCAATCGGTAAATACTGCCGCAAATTCTTGCGCCATACCCTTGAAGGGTTTAGCACCAACCGGCTGATGCCATTCGTTGCGGTCATTTTGAGGTGAATAGCCAACTGGTGGTGGTGTCATTCCAGCGTTAATGACTGCCATCAGAGGCGCATAGACATCTTGGTTCATAGCCAGAGCATTATGAAATGAAATCAAAGAGTTGGCGCAGGGTGAGCCTGCCATGTGAGAAATCTGTTCGTCGGTGAGAATTTTCGCGGAAAAACTTGGTGCCGCTCTGTCAATATTTGCAGCATATTCGGTTGCTGTTAGCAGCGATTGAAGAGATTTTGGTACTGTTTGTCAGTAGGTAAGCGATGACGCTGTAGCGTTTTTGGTAGAAAAATAATAGCTGTTATCATGAGCATTCTATGCAATATTGACAAAATTAAAACTCCTTCAAAACGATCTCAGAAATAAATACCTGGATTATCGTTGCATTTTAAAAACTAATGAAAAGCTAATGATTAATCATTGGAGCATCTAAAAAATATTCAAAATATTACTTAAATTGATGTTATCTGACAATGGATTTACATAAAACACCCTTTGACTGCAGTGTAGATATCTTTGTATTTTAATTTAAGAATAATATTTATAATGGAGAATACTTACAATGGGTCTTTTAAAATCGCTGGTAACCGCTGGCACATTTATTTTACTTGCTAGTACCGTAATCGCAGATAACACTAAAATTTCTAAAACCCTTGAAATTCATCAGGCGTTTCCAAATATTGTTCACTTAGATATTGACCGTGAAGGAGCTTCTCCTGGTGATGTATTGGCTTTTGATGCTGATTTAACATCTGCTACCGGATTATCGGGTAAACTTAGAGGCATAATGTTTACAGTAAGAATCCCAGATAATGCGATTGAGATGTTTGAAGACCGGATTGCACATTTGATATTTGATTTTGGAGACTCAAATACATTGGTCGTTACCGGATCAGCTAAATATCCCCATAAAGGTGATGGACAGATGAGTGAAAACCAACCGCAGTTGCGTGCGATTATTGGTGGTACTGGATTGTATATGGGTAGTCGAGGTCAGGTTCAAACGAGTAGAAATTCTGATGGTACTTACAAACACCTTATTCAACTTATGGAATGATACAGTGTGTTTAAGAGCTTATTTTAAATGAAAGCTTGGAAAAGGTAATGAGGTCATATCATAATACCTCAATCTAATTGAAATTAACTTTAATACGTTATTGAAATCTAACAGCTGGTGATCAAATCTCTTATTTACGACTGTAAAAGAAAAATCATTGGTTATGGTTGCTGTCAGTTTACCGCTGACAGCAACCATAATTCTTAGGAAGCTGGCGTAATAGCAACGGCCATACCAGTTGCAATTTCTATCACAATTCTATCACCAGGCACACGGGCAGCCGCAAAGCTGCGCATCTCTGGTTTTACTTTTGCCGATAAAATATCTCCTGAAGCAGTTTGCACTGTAGCAATGTGACTACGCTTATCATATGAGATGAATTCGACGACTGCAGATAAAATTTCTCCTCCAATAACGCCAGGTTTAGCACCTTCTGGTGCCGCTAACGCACCCTCGACGACGATAGTCTCACCAGTATCATCAGGTGCTGCCATGCCGACTGCAATGGATTCAATATACTCAATGTTTAGCTTATCTCCTACTTCGATCTGGTCAAAGTTTATTACCTCGTCGCTAACCCGAAGAACGAAGCGCTGACCATCTCCAGTGACAGCAAACCGTCTGTTGTCGCGGTCAATTTCGCGCACGGTTAAAGTGCGTTCTACAGTTTCTGTCCGTTCAGCGTAGTCGGTAGGAGCACAAGCTGTTAACAAAGCCAAGCAAGTGGCGGTTACGATCGATATTAAACGCATTGATTTACCTTTTTGTTATTGTTTTATTGAAACGATCAGAGGGTAAACCTCTGTATTTAAATTTGTGACCGCAAAATGGCTAATATAGAGTTCTAGGTCAACCAACTGTTTTACGTCTGAATTAAGCTGAACTTTGATTTGTGAAGTTTGACTTTTTGTTGCGAATGGAAAAGTTAGTTAACCCATGATTTAGTATTTCAGCTCATAATAAAGTCTACCAATGAGTTCTCTAATGACAAAACTAGTTTTTTCAAATGCTTCAGCAGAGGGTATGAAATCCATTGGACTCACTTTATCCGCACTGGTCAAAAAATCTACTGGAAACGGTGATACTACAAAGCCTGCTGCTTCGAATACCTTTTTTGCTCTCGGCATGTGAAATGCAGATGTCACTAGAATAATCTTTGGATCAATTTGATTAAGTAACTTTGCAATAGCTTTTGCTTCTTGATCGGTATTTTGAACGTCTTCAGTGACCTGTATCTTATCAGCTGAAATACCTTGCAGTATTGCTATTTCATTCAGGTGTTCACCTTCAGGTTTTCCAATAGACCATGGTAGCTTTCCACCGGTGAGAATGAGTAGGGGAGCTTTACCCTTATTCATCAGATTTATCCCGGAAAAAATACGGTCGGAAGCTTCATTCCACTCATACACCAGTCCGCTGTCGCTTTTAATTGTACGTACCATTCCACTTAAAACAATAATAGCGTCAGCTGTTTTTACACTACCCTCACTAGAACGGATGTATCCACTCTCTAGATAGGAGATAAGTTTATTGGAAATTATTGGGAGTGAGCAAATTATTAAAATACTTAAGCCGGCATAAATGGTTCTATTTTTTTTGAAAATAGCGCCAAAAAAAAGGAGTATTATTGTGATAAAAAGAGGACTTACCAGTAGAGGAATTATTTTATGGGCGTAAATCACGGTACATAATCCATGCGTAAAATTATAGAATTTTATTACTCAAAATAAATAAAACTGAACGTAAATAGATTTATCCCCTTTTAGGACGTGTCAGCAGTTCGCCGTTGCAATTTTTGCAAGTAAACGCCAACTCCTTTCCACATTTCATACAATAAGTGCACTCATAAGAACAAATTAATGCCTCAGAATTATGAGCTAATTCGGTTTCACAAACTAAGCATTCTGTCTTCATATCTAACATCAAATAACCCTTTGAATATTTCATAATTATCAAGCTTAAAGCGGAATGATTTAAAAACAGAATATGTTTAACAAAATTTTGAAAAACAGTTTAAAAAGGATATGATAATATTAAGCCTTTTTTTAATAAACAAAGCTATAACTGGAGTCACTCTATTGGGAAAAATTAAATTTTTAGAGTTTGGGCGTATGGGATTATGTGCCATGTTTTTCTATTTTGCGTATTCAGCAAAGGTGGAGGGAGATATGCAGGGGTTAGCTTTTTGGCTGGTATTGGCCACCTGTGGAGCGCTTTCTTTGCTGACAGCAATAGAAACGTATCTAGGTAAGGGTAAGTCAAATGATAATTTAGGGTGGGAAGATAGCCCGTATAGATATCAGAGCGCCAATAACAATATGGCAACGGCACTTGTAGGTCTTGGGTCGTTAGCTATGGGACTTAGTCCGGAAAGTCTTGGAGCTATTTCAGCTGTTTCGGTGCTTTTTTTCACCTTAAATGGTGTCAATCATGCGATGTCAGGTTTAAATGAAAACTTAACGATAAAACAAAAAACTTTTAACTTAACTCAAAGATCAGGACCTGCACTGCTTTTATTTTTTGCGAGCCTACCGCTATTGGAGAATTTACTTTTTAAGTAGAAAAAGAGAGCTGTTTTTTTTTGCTTTCGTACTAGGTAGTTTGTCAGTGATTTTTGTAATTACTGATGAAAGCTATTTGGCGCTCGTCATATGATCTATCATCAAAGGGCTTTATGAACGAGTGCGGGTTTAAAGCGTGGTTTTCTATGCAACAGTCAGCGTGAGAGAGAAAATGAATAACTTTAGTCGGGATGTGATTTTACGGGGTATAGCAATGAAATTTGTAATATTTTGTGCTTTTATCACTTTTGCGGCGTGCTCAGCAAAACAAGAAACTGATGAGAACAAGTCAATTTTCAGCAAGACTAAGGAAAATGCTATTTCTTATGAGGATTATTCAGCACCTCTTTATCCAAATGAGACACCCGAACTGCGTCGTATGATTATAGAGGTAGCAAAAGAAAATAACGTGCCGGTGGAATTAGTGCAGCGACAAATCATTCGAGAAAGTACGCACAGGCCAGGCGCGCGAAACGGGCCTTACTATGGCCTAATGCAAATTTTACCCGCGACAGCAAGGAGTATGGGGTTTCGCGGCAAACCAAAAGATTTGTTGGATGCGGAAACAAATTTAAAATATTCGGTTCGGTATCTAAGGGGAGCATGGCTTGTTTCTGGAGGGGATATAGACGCATCTGTCATGTGGTATGCTCGGGGCTACTATTATGAAGCGAAACGGTTAGATTTGATTGCCGAGACTGGCGTTGATGGACGTAAGGTATGGCCCGACTAAAGCAGTCCGTCAGTTCTGCGACATTGTACTGAAAATTTTTTAGTAGTGTATCCTGTTTTGTGAGGTAATAGTTCCTTTAATACGTGCCATGGGAACTGGATCCGGTAGGTGACCTTGATTTAATGCTTTTTGAACTGTTGTTGATCTGAAGTAAAAATCGCTAATACTTTCGTTTTCTGACTGAAGGTTTATGGCTGAAGGTCACAACTTAGATAGTTTTAGGTTTTTGAAACAAGTTAGACTTTATGATGACTAAAGAGATCCGTCCTTGGCTTGTTTTGGCTGGATTGACGCTTGGTGTAATGGTCACCAACGGATTTGTGCGCTTTGCTTATGGTTTAATACTGCCGGCAATGAGAGCAGAATTGAACTGGAGCTTTGCTCAGGCTGGTTGGCTTAATACAGCCAACGCTATTGGATATTTATGTGGCGCGGTCATCACTGCGCTCGCAATAAAAAATATTTCTCAGACTAAACTTTTCTCTATTGGTTTAGTTCTTACAACACTGTCTCTTATAGCTACTGGTATTGAGACTAGTATGTGGTGGCAGACGTCGTGGCGTTTTCTGGCAGGGTTTTTTGGCGCCATGTCATTCTCTACTGCAGGTGCGCTTGTGGGCGGCCTCTTCCCTAAAAACCCGCGCCATTCAGCATTAGCTATTGCAATTCTTTTTGGATCAGGCGGTGGCTGCGCTATACTATTTGCTGGAGCTTCTTTGCCATTAATGCTTGATAAATTTGGAACAAGCGCATGGCCTTTTGCCTGGCTGTTGATTGGTGGAGCAAGCTTGTTCTTTTTGCCTTTCAGCCTATGGGCCGCAAAACAACTGAAGACTGATATACAAAAAAATAAAAGTTCGATGCCGTTTCCTATCCGACGCCTATTTCCAATAACGGTTGGGTATGGCTGTTTTGGCTTTGGCTACATCGTATATCTGACATTTTTATCTGCGTGGATGAAACAGACTTCGGCTTCACCAGTATTTATTGCTGTTGAGTGGGTTTTATTGGGAATGTGCATTACGGTCTCCCCATTTGTCTGGCGCCATATTTTAGCTAGATATGCTTCAGGATTTCCACTTGCCTGTGTTTTAGTATGCATAGCAGTTGGGTCAGCTTTGCCGATATTGTTGCCGGGCAGTGTAAGTCTGATTATTTCGGCCATCATATTTGGAATATCGGTTTTTATGGCACCTTCGGCGATAGCGAATTTTACGCATAAAAATTTACCTGCGGAAAGTTGGGGAAGGCAAATGAGTTTATTCACAGTCATTTTTGCCGCAACGCAAACTGTTGGACCATATGCGGCAGGTTGGATAGGGGATTATTTCGATAATATCGGAGTAAGTCTACTCTTTGCATCAATTATTCTTTTGTTGGGAGCGGCGTTCGCATTTTTCCAAAAACCAATTCTCAGGTGAAAACGTTTAAAAAAATTAAAGTTACGCTGTTAGATATTATAAGTTTGTACCGCCGGCATTTAAGTACAGGCTGAAAAGCATTTTTTACAAAATGAAACCTGTTAATTTTAGGCAAATATAACAGCATCGAAACTAATTAGATGATTATCTGATTATGAGCGAGAGGTTTCTGAAGATTTTTCAGAATTTGGCACTTTTTTAAGAATAATAATCCACGAAAGTTCTACCGTCCTTCAATAGCGTTGATTGCACTCCGATCACCGTCACCTATTTCACCCAATTTGGAGCCTGATGGCAGTTCGACATGTAGTTGATCGCAGTCGCTTAATTCAATCTGTGCACTTACCACATCAAGACTAATTACATGCCCGCCGTGTAGGCGATCCTTTGATATGAAATGTAAGTGCCATCCCGGAACTTCTACACCGGCAATAGTATCAGGGAACTGAAAGCCGATTAGGTCACCGTCTGTTTCCTTAAAATGCCACTCTGTTTGGTCCGCAACTATTTCTATCAATGGTCGATAGGGTGGTAACTGTTTTTCGACGCTCCTTAAATGGAGATTTTTAAATGCCCCCCTAGCCTTGATAGCCACTACTGGCGTATTTCCTGAAATACAGTCTATGTGGTTTAGAAAATTATCAAATCGCATTTCTTTAACATCAATGGCTTTAGTTGTTTCAAAGCGCGTTAGAACGGCAAAAGGTGTTTTAGTTTCTGGGGTAACAACAGCCACTGAACCATCGGCACGGGCGCTAAATGCGGCACCATCTAAGATTATGAGCTCTCCGTCCAAACCTTGAGTAGTTCCAATTCCGTCAGAACCGAGTGCCAGTAATTCACCGATGGTAATGTCGCCTTCATACTTACCATCAAGTAGTGCATTGATAGTTCCAGCCTGAATGACAGTCCGTTCTGTATGCTCATCAAGCGAAAGGCCTTCGCGGGTTAAAGTAAGTAAATGCAAAGCCCCGATAAGCCTGTCATCAATGATATCTTTTGCCAATTCTTCACCTTAGTTGTTTTTTGAATTATCTTCGGGGTGATAACCTTGTTTTCTTATTAAGAACAATTGAATTAGCAATATTTTGGTGCTTACAAAAGTTCAGTCAAATACTCTTAATCAGAATAGTATTGGGATGAAGAATAAAAATGTTAATGACTGAAAAGTTTAGCAAGATTTCCCTCAATAAATTATAGGAGAGTTATGCTGGAGCCGCAAGATCATGGGCTTAAGTTATGAAGGATGATATTTTTGAAAAAGTTGATGAGCATTCAGTTATGATTAAAGCCAAGATTACCGATCTGGATGCTATCAAATAATTCATGACCTCTCAAATGGCAGAAACTGTTGACGAATTGGGTTAAAATCATCAAATATTTGCCCCACAGAGTGTGTATTAATAATACTCAATTGGAATTCCTTTACTTAGTGCTCTAAAATTGCTCTGAAAAGAATTTTCAATTACTTGTACAAATATTGCTGAGATTGCTCCTACAAACTACATCAGACTGGAATACGGTTTTTTAACCACGACTTACGCACTGTAATATTAACACTCTGGATTGTAAAAGTAGCCAAAATGTCAATGAGTTTAAATTCTTTGATTTTTTGTAAACACTAGGAGCTTTTCGATGGTTTTGCAGAAAGACTTTTTTGATCTGCCTGAGGGAATGATTTACTTGGATGGCAATTCTCTGGGTCCTTTGCCCAAGTTAGCAAAAACAAGGGTGGCAGCCGTCATGCAAGACGAGTGGGGCACTCAATTAATAAAGGGCTGGAATGTTGCTGGATGGATGGCGCAACCATCTCTGATTGGAGATGCGATTGGCCGCTTGCTTGGGGCTCCTGAAGGCACTGTCGTTCTTGGTGACACTTTGTCAATTAAGGTATACCAGGCGATTTCTGCTGGAATTAATATGCGACCAAATCGGCGTATTATACTAAGTGACTCTGGTAATTTCCCATCTGATCTTTACATCGCGCAAGGATTACTACGCTCATTAGGTCAGAATTATGAATTACGTATTGTGGATCCTGAAGACGTCGTAACCTCTATTGATGAAACAGTTGCAGTAGTGCTTTTGACAGAGGTAGATTATCGAACAGGTCGTTTACACGACATGATTGAGATTACTAAACGTGCGCATAGTGTAGGCTCAGTAATGATTTGGGACCTTGCCCATAGTGCTGGCGCCATACCTATCGACTTGGAAAAAAGTAGGTGTGAATTTGCTGTTGGGTGTACGTATAAGTACTTAAATGGCGGCCCTGGTGCGCCAGCATTTATATATGTTCGCAAGGACTTATCTGATGAAATTGATCCCATTTTGACCGGATGGCTTGGTCATGATAAGCCCTTTGATTTTGATTTGGAATATCGTCCAGCCAGGGGAGTAGAACGTATGCGTGTTGGCACTCCGCCAGTTCTTCAAATGGCGGCGCTCAGCGCAGCATTGGAAATTTGGGAGCATATAAATATTTTTGAATTGCGTTCTAAATCAATAGCTTTGCAGGAGTTGTTCATCCAACAAGTTGAGGCGCGTGTGCCAGGTTTAAACTTGGTAAGCCCAAGGGAAAGCGCTAATCGTGGTAGTCAGGTGTCATTTTCTTTTGAGAATGGATACGCCGTTATGCAAGCCCTTATTGCTCAGGGTGTGATTGGTGATTTTCGGGCACCAAATGTTATGCGTTTTGGCTTTACCCCATTATTTATTGATGAGGCAGATGTTATTCGGGCGGTCGACCATCTGGAAAGGATTATAAAGGATCAGATTTGGGATGATCATAAATATCTGACACGCCAACGTGTTACTTAAAAGTTTGGTGAATTGGATTTATCCGTGTAATACTATCGTTGTATTTTAGCGCTTTCGGTTTGCAGCATGAAAAGCACAATGACAAGTTATTTGGTTAGCTTTAATGAAGAAAAAACCTATCCCCAGTTTTAATTATGACGAATGATCGCCGTTTGTTTGCGAACTGTAACGCAACAGATGTGCAGACCGTCGGTTCCCAAAAGTAAATTTTATAAGCAATGATAAAGCTGCATTGGGAAATTAATTTCCATACTAAAAATCATTCTTAACTTTTGCTTACGCATTGTTACCTTGCGGATTACTTAGCTGCAATTGACCGTTACTATTATTTTTTAAAGCAGGTAATTGGCTTAGCAAAAATGGTATTTTTTCTTTAAAGCGAAAGAATCCGTGTGTAGCAAATGGCCAAGCCAAGCTATCATATTGACGTCGGACCTGTTTGATTTTTGGTGATTTTTCAACCGTTGAAATATCTGAAATTAAGTCGGCGTTTGGACCAACGGGCGCGTACGAGGTTACGATTTGCTCAAGGCCTTCTTGCCTTGCCCACTCGAGTATAGCATCGGAGCTAGCTGCAAGAAAGGAGACATTGCCAAGGCGATCCGCAAAGCGCGAGACGACATCTTCTGCAGTTCTGTGCGTGAAGCTTTCAATATGGGGTGCAATAGCCAGAGGTGACAACCTCTCTCGAGAAGTAACCACAGCAGTCGCTAAAGGCGCTAAACCAGCTTCAAATAAATAACCTGGGGAAAGATCATCATCATGAATGAGTAATCCTGTTCGAGGTGCTGAAGGTATATCGGCAATTTCTGAAAGTGTTTGTAAAGGTGGTAAAGGTGGCCCAGTGATTGGTTCTGCTTTACTCGCCAATTGCCATTTAGGTGCAAAACGATCTTCAGTGAATTTCGAAATGTTTGACGTGCGCGCCAGGTATGTTTTGCCAGGTGTTTGAATGCCTGCGACCCATCTCCAACCTAACGTATTGGAGGCTGGATCTCCATCAAGCAAATGCCGTAAGAAAAAATCAGCCCCAAGCTCCCACGGTAATTTCAGGGTGAAGATCCATATTGATGCAAACCACATTCGCGCATGATTGTGCAGATATCCTGTTTCAACAAGCTCATTGGCCCAAGCATTAAAACAGTCTATTTCTGTCTCACCCAAGCAGGCTGCTTGCCAGTTGGCGCGTAGTCCGGACTGGGTTTGAATTCCATTTAGTTGCTTCTTGAGTGCTAAATTGTAATGCGTCCAGACTGCAGGCCGCATTTCGAGCCAACCTTTCCAATATGTACGCCAAAATATTTCTTGAATAAATTTTTCTGCCGCATTTGTGCTATGGCGACTAAGTACAGCCTCCAAGACATCCGCCTCAGTTATTATGCGTGCGCGAAGGTAAGGGGATAAAGTCGAAACACCCAAATGGCCATCGCGACCTAGGTCAAAGTTTCTTCGGCTGGCATAATCCCGTCCTGCCAGTGGAACGAACCTATTTAACTTTTCAAGGGCTGCAAAGCGTGTTGGGGCAAATCTTTTGAGAGCTTGGGTCATAAACAAGGAAGTAGCTGGGTGTTAAAAAGCGTCAAGTTTTGCGCCGCCCCTTGCAGGTCCCAAGCGCCGATATTAAGACTACAGTAACTTTTTTGCGGGTATGGTCTCGCGAAGTATGACGAGGCAACGCTAATGCACGACCCAATCGATCAATTCAACAATTTCACTAGTAATCTTGTGCCTATGGTTGTCGAGCAGACTAGCCGTGGAGAGCGGGCGTATGATATTTTTTCACGGCTGCTTAAAGAACGGATTATTTTTATAAATGGCCCAATACACGACGGTATGAATCACTTGGTTGTGGCTCAGCTTTTGCATCTTGAGGCTGAAAACCCCTCCAAAGAAATCAGTATGTATATCAATAGCCCTGGTGGCGTTGTTACATCTGGTCTGTCGATTTATGATACAATGCAATACATAAAGCCGAAAGTTTCGACGTTGTGCATTGGACAGGCAGCCTCAATGGGATCAGTACTACTTGCAGGTGGTGAAGCTGGAATGCGTTTTTCGTTACCCAACAGCCGCATCATGGTACATCAGCCCTCTGGTGGTTATCAGGGCCAGGCTTCTGATATTATGATCCATGCAGCTGAGACCCAAAAATTGAAGGATCGACTGTATGATATTTACGTGCGGCATACTGGTCAAACGCATGAAGACGTAGAAAAGGCGTTGGACCGGGATAACTTTATGTCTCCAGAAGAGGCCAAAGATTGGGGTCATATTGACGAAATTGTTGAGAACAGAGGTAAAGACGATACTAGTTCTTAACGGTCCTGTTGTATTCTTGAAAAGGTGACACTAGTTTCTCGTGTAACATAAAAAGACGATTGTGGACCTTGCAGGGCTGATTTAAACTAAGAGTTTACGTGGAGTGTCGGATTAGTCTGGTATCCAAAAAGGCGGCTGGTGCCGGGAGGGACGCGAAATGGCTACTAAATCAAATGGTGACAGCAAAAACACCCTTTATTGTAGCTTTTGCGGCAAAAGCCAGCATGAGGTGCGCAAGCTTATTGCTGGACCTACTGTGTTTATTTGTGATGAGTGCGTCGAGCTCTGCATGGATATTATTCGGGAAGAAACTAAGGCATCTGACCTTAAGACAACGGACGGAGTTCCAACGCCGAAAGATATTTGTGGCGTCTTAGATGATTACGTCATTGGGCAGGCTATGGCAAAACGAGTTTTATCAGTCGCTGTGCACAACCACTATAAGCGCCTGAATCACGCCCAAAAAGGTGGTGATATAGAGCTTGCAAAGTCTAATATTCTACTTATTGGTCCAACTGGTTGTGGTAAAACTCTACTGGCACAAACCTTGGCGCGGATTTTGGATGTGCCTTTTACAATGGCAGATGCGACAACTTTGACAGAAGCTGGCTATGTAGGTGAGGATGTAGAAAATATTATCCTTAAGCTATTACAGTCTTCTGAATACAATGTTGAGCGGGCACAACGCGGCATCGTCTACATCGATGAAGTAGATAAAATTACTCGTAAATCTGAAAATCCATCCATTACCCGTGATGTGTCTGGCGAAGGTGTACAACAAGCATTGCTAAAGTTAATGGAGGGAACTGTCGCGTCTGTCCCGCCGCAAGGTGGGCGTAAACATCCACAGCAAGAGTTTTTGCAGGTGGATACGACAAATATATTGTTTATTTGCGGTGGTGCCTTTGCAGGTCTTGATAAAATTATATCGCAACGGGGAAAAGGCTCTGCAATGGGTTTTGGAGCTGATGTTCGCGATAAAGAAGCACGTGGTGTTGGAGAAATATTTACTGAATTAGAGCCGGAAGATCTACTTAAATTCGGCCTTATCCCGGAATTTGTTGGTAGACTGCCAGTTTTAGCAACTTTGGAAGATCTAGATGAAGAAGCATTGGTCACAATTCTCACTCAACCCAAAAATGCACTAGTGAAACAATACCAGCGCTTGTTTGAGCTGGAAGACACGGATTTGACCTTTACTGACGATGCTCTGAAAGCAATTGCTAAACGCGCTATTGAGCGGAAAACAGGTGCGCGCGGTCTTCGCTCCATCCTTGAAGATATCCTGCTCAACACAATGTTTGAATTACCAGGTTTGGATACGGTGGCAGAAGTTGTTGTTAATGAGGAAGCAGTGAATTCTGATGCGGCACCGTTGATGATCCACGCTGACGCGGAAAAAAAACCTGCAACCGCTAGCTAATTGCTGATACCTGTTTATTCGTAAATTTTCAGTCTGCATATTACTGATCAAAAAATGGTTAACAAAGTTTATAGTCAACATATTTGAACTGGTTTAACTATCACGGGATTTGTTTTTAATTTGGGTTTTATGTTTTTGTACGTATACTCAACGCAGACCCTTTTTAGATAAAATTGTATGAATAGTTCTCGTTATTTCTAATAACACCTATGGCAAATTATTGTATGAGAAATCTGGCCTTTGTTAGTTGTAACGATTGGAGATAGAAAAATTCATTAGAAATAAAAATTTAGTTTGAACATTAATTTCTCAGAAATGGATTGTGTCTTACAGCGTGTGCGCTCTGGACGTAGCTTAGTGGATGCGGCATAGAGTGGTTAAATCTTCGGAGGCGGAAAATGGGCATTCTGAATAAGCTGTTACGCTGCGTTACATGGTGGAACGGTCAAACCCTTAACACTCAGCTTTTTACTTGGCGTAAAGGCGTTAAAGTTGGTGATGACTCGCAAGGAAATTGTTTTTATAAAAATATTGACGATAGTCGTCGGTGGGTGATCTATAATGGAGAGGTTGAAGCCAGCAAGGTAGATCCACAGTGGCATGGTTGGCTGCATCGTACATGGGATGAACCGCCGACTGAAAAACCGCTTCGTAATCAAGTTTGGGAAAAGCCGCATCAGCCTAACTTGACTGGGTCTGAAATGGCCTACGCGCCAGCAGGGTCAATCCGTAGGACAGAACCAGTCACTAGACGCGATTACGAAGCTTGGTCGCCTGAGTAAAAGGGTTCTTAAAGATGTCTGAAAACAATACAGAAGTATTAGTTGGAGGAATTGTCCTCGCTGCGGCTATTGGAATTGCTATATATGGCGCGCAAATCGGAGGGTTAAGTGCTGGGAGTGGAGCTACCTATCCGTTATCGGCAAGTTTTAGAAGCCTGGAAGGCGTAAGTGTTGGTACCGATGTTCGCTTAGCGGGCGTCAAGGTAGGTACGGTCACAGATGTAGGGCTGAACCCAACCACATTTCGGGCTGACACTAAAGTGGCACTGGGTAAAGATATCCTGATCCCTGATGATAGTGCTATCATAATAAGTTCTGAAGGTTTGCTTGGAGGTAATTTCATAGAGATCGTTCCAGGTGGGTCACCGCTTAACTTTGAACCAGGTTCCGAAATTACCGATACTCAAGGAGCAGTGAGTTTGATCTCACTGTTGTTAAAATTCGTTTCTGGTTCTGGAGGTGGGGAAGAATGATACTGCGTCTTTCGGCGTTTAGTATGATACTGGCAACAATTTCTGCCACTGCCATTGCTGCAGCGCAGGAAAGGACCCAACCTGCCGCTGGAGCTTTATTGCGGGGGTTAGACAAGTTCAACGGATCCGTGGTTGATATAGAACTTTCAGTTGGTCAAACTATTAAATTTGACCGTCTTAACGTTACATTGACAGAATGCCTTTATCCGGTTGGCAACCCAGTTGGTGATGCCTATGCCGGCCTTCAGATTACAGAAGAGGGCAATTCTGGAGAAGCATTTTCAGGATGGATGATTGCGTCGTCTCCAGCGTTGAGTGCAATGGAGCACTCCCGTTATGATATTTGGGTTTTGCGCTGTATTATATCATAAAATGTGGCAGAACTGGGGGCGTTAAAATCAGCTGTCTGTATCAGAGCTGCATAAAGCAATCTATGGTAGTGGGCGCGGGTGACTTCGATAGCTCCTAATGAAGCCAAATGATCTGTTAAAAATTGGGTATCAAATAATAAATATCCGGCGCGCTGCAAACGATCAATACAACCGGCTAAAGCCATTTTAGATGCGTTAGCTCTGCGAGAAAACATGCTTTCACCAAAAAACGCCGCCCCTAATACAACTCCGTAAATTCCACCAACAAGGTTTGTATCTTCCCATACTTCAATAGAGTGAGCATGTTTTGATACATATAATTCTGAATACAGACGCCGAATTTCTGAGTTTATCCAAGTGTCTGTACGGTCTGCACATCCGCTGACCACGGCCTCAAAGGCTTTGTCCGTAGTTAAGGTCCATTTGCTCTGCCGCATAGTGCGTGCGAGGCTCCGCGAAATGTGAAATTTGTTCAACGGAAGTATTCCGCGTTTTTTGGGGTCTACCCAAAAGATCTCAGGGTCTTCGCGGCTCTCTGCCATAGGGAATATGCCATTGGCATAACCTTTCAGTAAAATCTCAGGAGTAATCACGAAGTCTTTCATAGATCTATTTTCTTTTTACAGGCTGCCTCTATTTCAGTTCAGGCATCTTTATATTTGCTGCCCCAACTTAGATAAAAATTTTATATAAAGAAAACCAGCCTTACCGCTTTCTCCGGAATAAATTTTTGAGATGCCTATCGTATTTTTAGTCTTTAAAAATTAAAGACAATATTCTTATGAACAAAAATGTAATAATCTTTGAATGTGTTCAACCGCTGTATCCACTTTTGATAAAGCTGTTTTTAAGACTTTTATTTTCCATTGCATGTTTAACGTGCTTTATTGGGATAGAGTAAAAGCCTGTTTATTAGCCTTCATAATTTTCGAGCCAATTTTCGAGCCAGTGAATATTGTATTCACCTTTATGAATGCTTTGATCTTCTAATAATGCCCTGAAAAGTGGCACTGTGGTATCAATGCCGTCTACAATCAATTCGCCAAGTGCCCGATCTAGACGCGCCAGTGCTTCAGGTCTGTCACGTCCGTGTACTATAAGTTTACCAATTAAACTGTCGTAGTAAGGTGGAATAACATAACCGTCATAAAGTGCAGAGTCTATTCTAACACCAAGTCCACCTGGTGCATGAAAATGGGTTATACGGCCTGGACATGGCGTAAAGTCTGGCAGCTTTTCAGCGTTAATTCTGACTTCAATAGCATGACCATTAATGTGTAAATCGTCTTGTTGAAAAGATAATTCTTCACCGGAAGCGACCAGTATCTGCTCGCGGACCAAATCTATGCCAAATATAGCTTCGGTAACCGGGTGCTCCACCTGCAGTCGGGTGTTCATTTCTATGAAGTAAAACTCACCTTTTTCGTAAAGAAACTCAATCGTACCGGCGCCAGTATAATTGATGTCGGCTAATGCATCTGCACAGACTTTTCCGATATGTGCACGTTCTTTTTCAGTAATCGTTGGGCCTGGAGCCTCTTCGAAGACCTTTTGGTGGCGCCGTTGCAAAGAACAGTCTCGCTCACCTAAATGGACAGCGCGTCCTTTGCCATCACCAAAAATCTGGATTTCAATGTGGCGTGGTGTGGTTAAATATTTCTCAATGTAAACTTCATCATTACCAAAATTAGATTTGCCTTCTGCCCGCGCAGTCATAAACGCGCTTTCCATATCCTCTGCAGTGTTGGCGACTTTCATACCCCGTCCACCACCACCTGCAGTAGCTTTGATTATCACAGGGTAACCCATTTCCTCGCCAAGGCTCTTAGCTTCTGAAAGAGTGGCAACCCCTCCCTCTGAACCTGGGACACATGGAACACCAAGTTTGTTCATTGTATCTTTGGCTGTAATTTTGTCTCCCATGATCCTGATATGTTGGGCGGTTGGCCCAATAAACTTAATTCCATGATCCTCGACAATCTGTACGAAATTTGCGTTTTCTGATAAGAAACCGTAACCGGGATGAATTGCTTCCGCTCCAGTTATTTCGCAAGCTGCAATGATTGCGGGAAAGCTGAGATAGGACTGCATTGATGATGGTGGTCCAATGCAAACAGACTCGTCTGCCATGCGCACATGCATTGCGTCTGCATCTGCCGTTGAGTGTACAGCAACTGTTGCAATGCCCATCTCACGGGCGGCTCTTATGACCCGCAGAGCAATCTCTCCACGGTTTGCGATCAGAATTTTCTTGAACATATAGCCTGCCTTATTCGAGGATCACCAATGGAGCACCAAATTCAACTGCTGCCCCATTATCGACGACAATTCGCTTAACCGTGCCAGCACGTGGAGACGGAATGTGATTCATCGTCTTCATTGCTTCAACGATAAGCAATGTTTCACCTTCTTCGACTTTTTGTCCTACAGAAATGAAGGCTGGCGTGTCAGGTTCGCCTTGTAAATATACGGTTCCAACCATTGGTGAAGTAACTGCTCCCGGGTCGCTAGCAGGATCTGTCCCTGCGGAGGAATGAGCTGGCTCTTGTGGAGATGGGACCAGCTCTGCCGCTGCAACAGGTACTGATGCGGTTGCAACTGGTGCTGTTATTTGTTGGATTACTTGACGTGAAATTTGGACATTTAGGCTATCATCTTCGCCATAGTCCCGCTTGACCTGTAGTTCTGTGAGATTATTTTCATTCAATAACTCTGCCAAGGCCTTAATAAAAGCGACATCTGAGTCGTGATTAGTTTTTTTCATTATCGTCCTCAAACGTTTAATTATGGCAATTGTATCCAAAACTGGAAACGGTTTTTCTTAGGTTCGCCTGTTATAGCGAGGGAGGAGCGCAGTGGGAAGCGCCCTTAATAATATTCGCTAATAAGCTTTTGAATTATTTGTAGTACTCACGAGTTATTTATAGGCATCTTACAATAAACTGGTGTTTATTGGAATGTATTAAGCGGTAATTTAGCCTAGATACATGCTTTGACGTTGCAGAAAAGTTGAGATTGTTGTGCGTGTATCTCTGATAGTTAACAACTCATTCGAGATTAAGAAATTATGTTTAAAGAATAATTTATGCCCAGCAAGATGTTTTATCTGCTTTAGATTGCTAAATACTCAGAGCGCAATTCTTCGTTTTCGAGTACTTCTGCAGCTGTACCATCAAAAACGATACCGCCCGTATCCAAAATCACTGCCCTGTCTGCTAATTTCAGGGCGCGCACAGCATTCTGTTCAACGATTATAGTCGTCATGCCTTGCTCTTTGATGATGCGCAGGGTTTTTTCTATTTCATCCACAATAACAGGAGCAAGTCCTTCGTAAGGTTCATCTAATAGTAAAACTTTGATATCACGAGCTAAAGCTCGCGCAATTGATAGCATCTGTTGCTCACCGCCAGACAGGGTCACGCCTTCTTGTAATCGCCGTTCGCCCAAACGTGGAAAAAGATTGTACAGCCGTTCCAAAGACCACCCTATTGGTGGGGAAATCTGAGCCAATTTAAGGTTTTCTTCGACGGTAAGGCCCGCGATAATTCGTCGATCTTCAGGAACAAGTCCAAGCCCAAGTTGAGACGCTTCATGACTTTTCATTCTGTGTAAAGGTTGGTGATCTAACCAGATCTCGCCGTGTCGTACTTCTGGTTCATCCATGCGCGCAATAGATCGCAGCGTGGTAGTCTTACCCGCCCCATTTCTGCCTAATAGAGCTAAAATTTCACCCTCATGCACATTGAAACTGATGCCCTGCACAATGTAACTTTCTCCATAGTACGCGTGCATGTCCCAAACGCTTAGAAAGGCTGGGGCGGTTTGGGCATGGTTCATGCCTTTGGATAAACCAGTTTTGACGTTCATGTCAGTGCTCCATTCTTAGCCGGCGTTAGTTTAGGCTGCGTCTTGGGTTTCACCTAAATATGCTTCACGCACTTTCGGGTGTCCTTTGATATTGTCAGGTGTATCTTCTACTAAAGGTGTACCTTGAGCGAGTACGGTGATCCGCTCCGCTAACGAGAAAACTACATGCATATCATGTTCAATAATTGCGATGGTGATTTCACGTTCGTCTTTGATCTGTTTCAGCAGGTCGATTGTGTTATTTGTATCCGCTCGCGCCATCCCTGCGGTTGGCTCGTCTAACAACAAAAGGCGAGGTTCTTGTGACAGACACATACCAATCTCTAGCCGACGTTTGTCACCTCGCGACAGTGATGCTGCAGGCATTTGTTGCTTTTCTGACATATTCATTTCTTCAAGGACATGTTCAGCACGTTCGACAATCTCCCGATCTTTCATCATATTAATGAATGCGTTTGGCGTAAAAGCTCCATCTCGTTTTGCGAAGCAGGGGATCATCATATTTTCTAAAACAGACAGATCACCAAAAATTTCAGGTGTTTGAAAGACCCGCGAAATACCCATTTGATTGATCTCAAAAGGTTTTAGGCCTAAAACGGATTTTCCGTCGAACATGACAGATCCAGTATCTGGAATAAGTTTGCCCACGAGACAATTTAACAAGGTAGATTTACCTGCACCATTGGGGCCAATAATTGCATGCACAGAGTTTTCAGTAATACTGAGATTTACATCGCCCAGTGCCTGAAGACCACCAAACCTCTTACCTACGTTTTTCACTTCAAGAATGCCCATCAATTGGTTTCCTTATTCCGTAGGCTACGATTTGTTATCACGAGCATCTTTGCCCGGCATCTTACGCTTGAAAAGGTTTGCTATTCGCTGTCCGCCTTCAACCAAGCCGCCGGGCAAAAATATCACGACTGCCATAAAAATTAGGCCAAGTGTGAGATGCCATCCTTTGCCGATGAAAGGGTAAATCAAAGTAATGACAAATTCTTCCAGTCCGTCGGGAAGAAATGCAAACCACTGGTGCAAAATATCTGAGTTTATCTTGGATAAAATATTTTCCATATATTTGATTGCGCTTGCACCGAGTACCGGGCCGATCAGTGTCCCAACACCACCTAGAATTGTCATTAGTACGACTTCACCTGAGGCAGTCCAAAACATTCGTTCTGCTCCGACTTGTGTGTCCATCGCCACCATTAACCCACCTGCAAGTCCAGCATACATGCCAGAGATAACAAAAGCGGCCAATGTGTAAGGTTTAGTATTTAATCCAGTGTAATTTAATCGCTGTTGATTGGACTTAACGGCACGCAACATTAACCCGAATGGTGAACGGAAGATACGTATTGATATATAAAAAGCTATTAGCATGACAACAGCCGCTAAGTAGTAACCAGCGTTAAAAGTAAATAACCAAGAGCCTAGCTGTAATTCAAAACTTGATCCCATCTCGAGCCCAAAGAAATTTGCTTTCGCTATTGTGCCCTCTGCTAAAGACCCGTCAAGAATTCGTGGGTCAGTTACCTTTGGCTGCAAGCCGGTTTCACCACCCGTGATAGGGGTTAGGACTGAGTATGCTAGTGAATATGACATCTGGGCGAAGGCTAGCGTAAGAATTGAAAAGTATATTCCTGAGCGCCGAAGTGATATCCAACCAACAGCCAAACTAAAAACACCTGCGACTAAAACGGAAAAAATGATTCCAGGAACAACGTTCATAGTTAGCAACTTCATCATCCACATCGCTGCGTAGCTTCCCACGCCTAGAAAAGCTGCATGACCGAAGGAAAGATACCCAGTAAGGCCAAAAAGTATATTGAACCCAATCGCAAATATCCCAAAAATAACAAAACGTTGCATTAAATCTGGGTAGCCAGCGTTAAATTGGGCCATACCAGAGCCCTCTGGAAACGGGTTCAACATAAATGGGGCTAAAGCAACGAGTATGGCCACCAAAATCAGCATACGTGAGTCTTTATATTCCAGTCCGAACATACGCTTAATCCTCCATCACGCCCTTGCGGCCCATTAGGCCACGTGGACGGGTCAACAAAATGATAATTGCAACGAGGTAAATGATGATCTGGTTTAAACCAGGTAGTATAGTTAAAACTTCACGCATTGAGGCAAAGCTTTCAAGAATGCCCAAAAGGAATCCAGCTAGTACCGCGCCGGGTAGTGAACCCATACCACCGACAACCACTACGACAAAACTAAGAACAAGGAAATCCATTCCCATATGATAGTTGGGTGAGTTAATAGGTGTATACATGACTCCGGCCAGACCGGCTACTGCAGCGGCCATTCCAAACATCAAAGTAAAGCGTCGATCAATGTTGATACCGAGAAGCTGTACAGTCTCGCGGTCAGCCATTCCTGCACGCACAACCATTCCAAAAGTAGTAAATTGTAGGAAGGCAAAAACACTTGCTATGATTACTGCTGCGAAACTGAAATAAACCAAACGCCAATATGGATAAATTATTACATTGGGATCAAATCCGAAAGCCGCGCCAAAATCGAAAGAACCGCGGAAAGCGTCCGGAGCCGGTGTTGGGATGGGATTTGCTCCATAAAAATATTTGATGATTTCTTGCAAAACAATAGCCAGGCCAAACGTAACCAAAATTTGGTCTGCATGAGGACGCTTGTAGAAGTGTTTTATTAGTCCACGTTCCATCGCGACACCGATGGCCACCATAATTGGAATTGCGAACAGTATAGATAGTGGCACTGCCCAGTCGATAATTACGTCGCCTGTAGCTTGTCCGAACCAATCATAGACATACGGAACATCGACCTTGAGAGGGTTGCCAAGGAAGTCTGTCTGGGAATCGTCTATTATTGTACGGCTGATTGAAATAATTCGGCTGAGTGTTACGGCGCAGAAAGCGCCAATCATAAAAAGTGCTCCATGCGCAAAGTTTACCACGCCCAGCGTACCAAAGATAAGCGTTAGTCCAAGAGCGATCAGAGCATAAGCTGATCCTTTGTCTAGCCCATTAAGGACTTGCAGGATAATTGCTTCCATCAGCCTGACCTTTAATTGGTTGTTTATCTGTTAGGGATAGGGAATGGGGTGGACGTTAAAGCCCACCCCAAACAAAAATGCTTACGCACCTGGATTACAAGCACCCAATTCGCCGCCAAAAATTGAAGCGTCATAAGTAACTTGAGAGGTTGGAGTGATTTCAACAATTTCCAGCAGGTCAAATTCTGAAGTTGGGTTTTCTTTACCCTTAACCACTAGAACATCTTTGAAACACTGATGGTCAGCACCACGATATAGTGTCGGGCCATTGCCCATTCCATCAAACTGGAAATCGCTTAGAGCTTCACCAACGGCGCATGGGTTGAATGATCCGGCACGTTCCACTGCATCAGCATACAACAACGTTTGTACGTAAGTTGTGTGGGCAGCCTGACTGGGTGGGAAACCATACTTTGTGCCAAATGACTTAACAAAAGCTTTAGAGCCCTCATCTTGCAGTGACCAATGCCAGTTTGCTGATCCGAAGATACCTTTTACGTTTGCGCCAGCACCCTTTGCCATCAAACGAGAGTAAAGTGGCACGATGATTTCAAAGTTTTTGCCATTTACTTGCTTTTCGCGCAGGCCAAATTGTACAGCGTTAGTCAATGAGTTGACCATGTTACCGCCATAGTGGTTCAAAACAAGAACGTCTGCACCCGATTGGAGTACCGGTGCGATATAGGAAGAAAAGTCTGTTTGAGTAAGTGGCGTTTTTACAGCTGCGACGGTCTCCCAACCCATCGCTTCCGTAGATGTGCGGACAGCTTCTTCTGTGGTGTAGCCCCAGTTGTAATCTGCTGTAAGATGGTAGGCTTTACGGTCCTTGCCGTAATTGTCAGCGAGAATTGGTGCAAGCGCTGCTCCAGACATGTAAGAGTTGAAGAAATGACGGAAGCCATTAGCTTTTTTATCTTTGCCCGTTGTGTCATTTGAGTGGGTCAGACCCGCCATGAAAATAATGCCAGCTTCCTGACAAAGGGCCTGTACAGCAACTGCAACACCTGAAGAAGAACCTCCAGTAATCATCACTGCGCCGTCTTTTTCAATCATGGAGCGAGCCGATGCACGAGCGGCATCAGACTTAGTTTGAGTGTCGCCTGTAACGAATTCAACTTTTTTGCCCAAAATGCCGTTGCCCTGCAACGCTTTAGACGAAAATGTGTTCATTAAACCGCCATCACCGCCACCATTCAAGTGATCAACGGCTAATTTATATGCGCGTAGTTCGTCAGCGCCTTCATCTGCATACGGTCCAGTTTGTGGTACGTTAAAGCCAAGCGTTACCGTGTCGCCAGTTGGCGCATTTGTAAATCCAGAGTGGCTGGCCGCTGAAAGGTAGGTTGGTAGTGCGAGACCCGCGCCTGTAATTGCCCCTGTTTGAAGCACACTGCGACGCGTCAGGTTTATTTTGGACATGAAAATCCTCCCATTAATTAAAGAGCACCGCTGACCGTATTGTCATTCACGGTACGACATCATTTGATGTGGACTGGTTATTGCTTTATTTATGAAAATTTCGCAATAAGACCTTTGTTTTTCATAATTATTTTGTAAACATATGCACAAAAAAATAGTGAATGTTGTAAATTTTGTTATATCGCAGTGCAGAAGCTTATTAAAAAACCTCAGAAAGAGAGAGTTCACAGTAATGTCACGTGAAGCCCTTACAGGCAGTCGTATCCGGGAACGCCGGATTATTTTGGGATGTAAGCAGGCAGACCTGGCCCGTCAGATTGGGATATCCGCGTCATATCTTAATCTGATCGAACATAATCGGCGAAAAATCGGTGGGAAACTCCTGCTTGATATTGCTGCTCGACTTAAAGTGGATGCCTCCACGCTTACGGAACGCGCTGAAATTGCTCTAATTGCATCGTTGCGTGAAGCAGCGCACGGAACTGGTGTATCTAGCGAAGAATTAGATCGCGTTGAAGAATTTGTGGCTAGATTTCCAAGTTGGGCAAATTTACTCGCAGTATCAAATCAAAAAATATTTGGTTTAGAGCAGATGATTGCAACGCTTAATGACCGGATTACCCATGATCCCCAGTTAGCAGCATCCGTACATGAAGTTTTATCTACAGCAGCATCGATCAGATCTACCGCGTCTATTTTGGTAGAAGACAAAAAACTTGAACCTCACTGGCGTGATAAGTTTCATGCAAACATTGACTCAGATAGCCGCCGATTGGCTGCTAGTTCTAAAGCTCTCGTCGGTTTTTTGGATGTTGATTCAGGAGAGGCAGCAATATCTAGTTCTCCGCAAGAAGAAGTTGAAGCATTTCTGGCTGCTAACGACTACTGTTTTCCTGAGATTGAAGCAGGTCGAATTAAGCCTGCTGATGAAATAATTAATGCTTCGAATTTAACCTCTATTTCGGCGCGTCAAATTGCTGAAAGCTTTTTGGAAAAAATTGTTGCCGATAGTGCCCAAGTTAAGATGAGCCACTTACTAGCTCAACTGGAGGTTTTAGGGCCTGATCTGGTTCAGTTAGCTTCAAAGTTTCAAGTGTCTTTGCCATGCATAATGCGACGTTTAGCTTCTGTTCCCCGTTTAGGAATGGGCTTGGTTACAGCGGACCGTTCCGGCGCTTTACTATTTCGCAAAAGTATTCCGGGTTTTACAATTCCAAGATATGGCGCTGCATGCCCATTATGGCCATTATTTCAGGTTATGGGTCAGGCAGGACATATTATTTCGAAAAGAATACAAATTTCTAGGCACACTGATACAGTTTTTCAGTGTTTTGCTGCTGCGGAGCTGATAGGTTCTTCAGTCGTAAATTCTGCACCATTGACGGAAGCAACCATGTTAATTGTTCCAGTCGCAAGCGGGCAAATTGATCCTACCATTTTAACAGAAGAAATGGGTTCGTCTTGTCGTATTTGTTCGCGGCGCAATTGTATGGGACGGCGAGAACCTTCTATTTTAGGTGAGGAATTCTAACTATTTTGACAGGTGGGTAAAAACTGAACATAATTCGACTGATATGAAAGCCTACTTTTGGATATGTCTATAAAGCGGGAGGAACGCGAGCATGGATAAACATGTTCTGCTAATTGAAGATGAGGTTAATATAATTGAGGCTCTGCGTTTTTTGCTTAGCCGTGAGGGATGGACGGTTGATACTCATTCCGATGGTGCAAGCGCTGTCGAGAAAATTCGAAATATTCGCCCCAATCTTGTAATCCTTGATTATATGCTCCCAGGAAAGAATGGTCTCGATATATTGACTGAATTGCGAGAAGATCCGAGTTTTTTGACATTACCTATTCTAATGCTCACGGCGCGGGGACAAATGAGAGATCGTGAACAGGCGGAAAAAGCTGGTGTCAGTCGATTTATGACCAAGCCGTTTTCCAACACGGAAGTGATCACGGCTGTACGTGATTTGGTTCAATTAGCAAAATGAGCATGCCATCTACACCTTCAAAATTTTTGGAACAAAGTGGATACCGGCAACGCCGGATGATGGATGCGCTGCGTCTTTTACCGGTACTTGGCCTTCTTCTTTGGTTGTTTCCAATATTCTGGCCAACGGGATTAAATGTTTCTAATAACAATGATCCAGTCTCTACGTCATCTGCCGTTATTTATGTCTTTTTAGTTTGGGGGATTCTGATCCTTCTTTCGAGTATTTTACGCTGGTGTCTACGCCATACCTTGGAACAGGAAACTACTACGGACTTGGATGATATGGATGTGGGCAAAACGGGCCAATGACATCAGTTAATCAGCTGATTGGCGTAAGTTTTGCCTATGTAATTTTTCTTTTTGCTATTGCATTCTATGCAGAACGTGCTGCTGCCTTAGGTAGGCGTGGCTGGCTTGGTTCGCCTCTTGTCTATACCTTGTCACTTTCCATCTACTGTACCGCTTGGACTTTCTACGGAGCTGTTGGTTATGCGGCCAGATCAGGAATGGAATTTGTCACGATATACTTGGGTCCCAGTCTCGTAATGATTGGATGGTGGTGGGTGTTGCGTAAATTGGTACGCATTGGCCGCGCGCAACGCGTGACTTCGGTTGCTGACTTGATTTCAGCACGTTACGGGAAATCAAATTTGCTGGCTATTGTGGTTACAATTATGGCGGTGGTGGGCGTTACTCCATACATTGCACTTCAATTACAATCTGTGACATTATCCTTGGCTATATTTTCTGGTCCGGACGGGACAAATAGCTTCAGCCAGCCTGGAGCTGCATTTTGGATTGCTGTAGGTTTGGCGATTTTTACTGTTCTTTTTGGTACGCGTAATCTGAATACCAATGAACGCCATGACGGTATTGTTATAGCCATCGCAGTTGAAGCTGGCGTAAAATTAGTGGCCTTAATTGCTGTTGGAGTGTTTGTGGTTTGGGGCATTGCGGGTGGAATAGGTCCGATGATGGAGCGAATAGACACATCCCCCATCGGGGAGTGGGGCGTAGATCCAAACCGGTGGGTTGCACTTACAGCTTTGTCTGCTGCTGCTTTTTTGTGCCTACCGCGCATGTTTCAGGTTTTGGTTGTTGAAAATCAGGACGAACGACACCTTCAAATCGCCAGTTGGGCTTTCCCACTTTATCTGATGCTAATGAGCTTATTTGTGGTTCCGATTGCAGTTATTGGGCTCGACTTGATGCCGGCTGGCTCAAATCCAGATCTGTTCGTGCTCACGGTCCCATTGGCTGAAGGTCAGATTGGCTTGGCTACTTTAAGTTATCTAGGTGGTTTTTCTTCTGCAACCTCGATGGTCATTGTCGCGACCCTTGCTCTGGCTACTATGGTTTCTAATCACATTGTAATGCCTGTTTGGTTGAGTGTGCACGGAAATGGAGCGTCCGTATCGGGTGATGTGCGTAATGTTATTATTTTCGCAAGGCGCACCTCTATTATGGTAATTATTGGGTTTGGTTATCTTTACTACCGCTTGTCCGGTGGCGGCGCAGCCTTGGCTGCCATCGGTCTCATTTCATTCGTTGGGGTGGCACAGTTTTTGCCTGCAATGCTTGGTGGTATTTTTTGGCGCGGCGCAACGCGTACCGGTGCTCTATCAGGATTGATAGTTGGCTTTATAATTTGGGTTTATTGTTCGCTCCTGCCAAGTTTTGGCCCTGGAGCAATATTGAGCCTTGAGATCTTTGAAAATGGACCGTGGGGTGTAAGTCTTTTACGACCATTGGCTCTTTATGGCATCGAAGGTATGGATGCTACAGTGCATGCTATGGTTTGGTCACTGACTTTGAATACCTTTGCTTTCATAGTAATCTCTTTACTTACATTTCCGGACCCTTTGGAGCGTTTACAAGGTGCTCAATTTGTTAATGTGTTTAATCACTCAACACAAACACGTGGGTGGGAAGCAACATTGGCGACATCTGAAGACTTGATGATTATGTCGCAACGTATCCTTGGACCAACAGAAGCACAAAATCTCTTTCGCGTTGAAGCCCGCAAGCAAGGAATGCACGGTTATTTGCCAGAACCGACACAGGCTTTTTTGCAAAACCTTGAACGTGAATTGTCTGCATCTGTAGGCGCAGCAACTGCTCATGCGATGATCAGTCAATTGGTAGGCGGGGCATCTGTTTCGGTTCAGGATTTGATGGCCGTTGCTGATGAGTCAGCGCAAATTCTTGAATATTCTAACCAGTTAGAGACTAAGTCAGATGAGTTGGCCCGAACTGCAAGACAACTGCGTGACGCAAATGATAAACTTACTGCGCTCTCTGTACAAAAAGATGCTTTTCTAAGTCAGATTAGTCATGAATTGCGTACGCCGATGACTTCTATCCGTTCTTTTGCGGAAATTTTGCTGGATACTGAAGGGCTTGGGAAACTCGAAAAAACCGAATACGCTTCAATTATTCATGGGGAAACAATTCGCTTAACTCGATTACTTGATGATCTTTTGGATCTGAGTGTGCTGGAAAATGGACAGGTAAATCTAAATGTGGAGAACGGTAGACTGAGTAAAGTTCTCGAGAAAGCCATATTGACGGCCCAGGCGGTAGCCATAAGGCAGCTTAAGGTCACAAGGCGTCACTTGGATGAGGCGATTACGCTGAAGACTGATTTGGACCGTCTTAATCAGGTATTTATAAATCTGATAACCAACGCTCAAAAATACTGTGACGCCGATGAACCAACTCTTACAGTAGAGGTGCTGCTGAGTGACGAAATTGTGTCAATTGTTTTTGCTGATAATGGAACACCAATCCCAGTATCATCTCGGGCCGTAATATTTGAAAAATTTGCTCGTATTGAAGAAGCGGAAAGCGGTGGAGCAGGATTGGGATTGGCAATTTGTAAGGAAATTATGACACGGTTAGGTGGAGATATACGATACGTTCCTAATTTATCTGGAAACGCATTTATTGTTGATTTGCCACGCTAACTAGTCTTGCTTGAAAAACGAACGATATCATTTTACTTGATATATTTGTAAACCCAAAGCAGCCACAAGTATTTATTTAAGTACTTTTTTGATAATGTTTTAATCTAATAGTCTTTTTATATAATGCCTATTTTTTTGATAATGCATTCAATGTCGCCCTAAGGTATTCAAGGTCATAACCAGCCGATTGCGCTGCAATAATTATATCATCAGCCTGTCTTCTTTCTGCTTGGCCAAGTGCCCATATGATTGTCGATCGTGTTCCTGAGGCACAATAAGCCAAAACGGGGCCAGCACTTTTGTCTATTTCGTTTGCATGAAGCCTGACATTTTCTGCGTTTAATGTCTGGTGTGTAATAGGTAAATTTACAAAAACAATATTCGCAGCGACGGCCGCTGCTTGAATTGTTTCTGCCTGAAAATCTTGTGTAACTTCGCTATCTGGTCGGTTGCAGATTATGGTTGCAATGCCCGCCTCCTTTAGTTCGGCGATTTCTGCGGCATCAATCTGCGGGGAAACGAAATAAGATGGGGTGATTTGACGAATATCCATAAACACAAACGGTATGCGGGGATTAATCAACTGTCCAGCGCTGTTAATACAGTGCGCGTTAAATTTAAGATTGCTGTCCATATATCAGGCAGAAACAATAGGATAATCAGGTTTGTATGCAAGAGTTAGCTCTTATTGGTACTAAAGGACAATATTACCAAGATTCTGTTGCCTATCTCCGATTTTCCACTCTGCTAGTATAGGAGCCCTGTAGGGATTTGTGTTTGTAAAAATTTAGTCAGTTATATAGGAGATTTAACTCAAAATAATACCAATTATTACGAGCATTAAACCAATAACAGATAGAAAAAGTGCGCCTAGGTTCCTAGGCAAGACTTTTTGCATCACAGCGCGTATTTCTTCGTCCTGCAGTTTTGCACTACGCGCTTTCCATACCGTAACTACGCACCAGATCAGACCAATTAAACCTAGGATAGAGATTGCAGAACCACCCCAGATGAGGCCGTCAAAAACAGTGAATTTCGTGTCGGTGTTCATGGCGCCTGAATAAGGGAACCAATTGGTTAGGGCAAGCTGACATAATCGCTTCTTATTTACTTGCGGGGGGCGTGTGGTGAAGCTATCCAACGACTCCATTAGCCCGATAGGAGAAACTGATGTCTGATGATGCTACAAACGCAGAGAGCTATCGAGTGACGGCAGATGAATTGCGTCAATTCATTGAAAGATTTGAGCGCTTAGATGCTGAAAAAAAAGATATTGCGGACCAACAAAAAGAAGTCATGGCTGAGGCAAAATCTCGTGGTTATGATACTCGCGTCATCCGTAAAGTGGTCGCGCTCCGCAAACGAGATAAAGACGATATAGCCGAGGAAGAAGCTGTCCTTGAACTATACAAAGAATGTTTGGGAATGAATTAATCAATTAAATACAATGTTATTTGCTGCCCCCCGGAATCAAAGGCCTGTTTAACCAATGGTAAGTTATTTGGGTTTTAGTTGAAATTGCACATACTGATAATTTTTTATTATTGCGCCTGCCTTAGTCTTTACTACATTTTGAATTCCCAAATAAAAAAATGTATATGTTCTTAAAAAATGTAGGGTAGGGGGTGACAAGTCTGAAATCCCCGTTTAAATGCGCTGCAGATATTGAAAGATTCTTTGTACGAGCTTTTTGTCTTCTTAATTAGTGGGACTATAACAGCGTTGGACTTTGATGACATCAGTCTAAAGTAGTGCCCCTATAGCTCAGCTGGTAGAGCAACTGATTTGTAATCAGTAGGTCCGCGGTTCGAGTCCGTGTGGGGGCACCATTACAATCAATAACTTAGCTAGTTTGGTTGCCTTCGTTCTTGGTGGTTGGTCCGCAATAGGTCCGCAATCTTTCCCCGAGGCTTCATACTAAAATATTCGTGTTGTCCTGTCTGATTCACGTGTGCGTATGTCTTCCTTGACCTTGTTTCTCATCCGATACAGCCTGAAACGATCAAGAGAAAAGGATAGGTTTATGAATTTGGCTCGTTCTGCATGTATTGTTGTTGCTTTGGTTGTCTCCTCTGGTTCCGTAGCTACAGCACAGGGCTTAGACAGGGGAATGGATGCGTTCCGAGCAAAGGACTATCCCGGTGCTTTGGCGCAATTGATGCCTCTCGCTGAACTCGGCAATGAGCAAGCGCAATTTTTCATTGCAGGTATGTACCATGAGGGACTGGGCGTCCTTCAGGACTATGCTGAAGCCTTCAAGTGGTGCAGGTTAGCGGCAGAACAAGGCTTTTCTAAATGCCAAGGAGCGCTCGGTGACCTATACGAAAACGGACACGGCGTTCCGCAAGATTATGTCAAAGCGCACATGTGGTACAACATCGCAGGTGCCAATGGGGCGTCCAAAGGTAATGAAGATAGAGATGAGATAGCTGACCAGATGACCGCCGCTGATATATCTCAAGCTCAGGCTATGGCTCGTGAATGTATGAGTAGCAATTACACTGACTGCGGGTGGTAGTCCTAAAGTAAATTTCTTATCTTGGGTTCTGAGGTGGGTACGCGGCTCGATGAATCCGTTTGCTAGCTTCCCAGCGGGTCCCATTACTTTGGTGACCCCCGCGTGGGGAAAGTTCGTCCCGTAGTGAGGTTAACTACACAATCGGTAGACTGATGAACGAGCGATGCCCAACTCCTTAGCAATTGCTGTAGGTGACATACCATCGGAGTGCATCTGCTTCACCTGACCAGGATCAATGCTAGGCTTACGCCCCTTGTACTCACCACGTTCCTTAGCCTTGGCGATACCTTCCCGCTGACGCTCTAGCATCATCTCTCGCTCAAACTGGGCCACAGAGGACATAACATTCAAGATCAGCTTCCCTGTTGGATTACTGGTATCAACAGCAGTCCCACCCATGTCCAATATCACCAGTGACGCACCCACTGAGTTGATACGCTCAATGATCTGACCAAGGTGTTGCACTGACCTCGCCAATCTATCCAGCTTAGTCGTTACAAGTTTATCGCCAGTGCGTAACATGCCCAGCGCAGCTTCCAGTTGCTCACGCTCTGCCACAGATGAGACTTGCTCTTTAAAGATACGCTCACAACCGTAAGCTTCTAAGTCACGTATCTGCGCTTCAAGCCCTGCAACTTGTTCAAGAGTAGATGTTCTTGCTAACCCAATAAGCATAGGCGCTCTCCCGATAGAGTTATAGACTATGTGGTAAATAGTACCATAAATACCTAATGTAAACCCTATTGGTACTATTTCACTTTAGACCGCTAGAGCAAGGTCTATTGGTACTGGCATTCGCTTTGAGCGACACCTAACAAAGCAATCCACTCAGTCGTTGACTAAGGTATGACAGATGAAGAACGCAAAAACCTGATAGCAACGTGGGGCGATAGGGCTCTACGTGATAAGTTTGAGGTCAACCCCTATAGCCTGACGCAAGAAGAGCTTGAGGCATTGCAGAGCTATGACGAGTTGGAGGTCAAGATTGAACGCTTGGTTAAAGATGTTCTCGTCCAGAAGGCTTTGAACAACAGCTTCCGATACAAGCTATAACTCATGCATACCCCCATGCAGGCTGCTATGGCGGGTGGGGGGTATATGTATATCTGCTCTTACACAGATGCTGTCTCTACTAGGGAGAGCTTGAAAGTAACCACACAGCAAAAAGGCCCCAACAAAAGTGGGGCCTCATCAGTTAGGCATAGATAAGCTTATGCGCTTGTGTCTACACACTGCTTTGCTTCTGCGTCCCAAGATTGGCCTGTTGCGCAAGACATTGAGGCTTCTTGTTCACCGTGCATCCCGCAACCATCGGCAAGAGCGAATGGAGCAGAGAGAACCAAAGCGAACAGTGATGCTGTAATCGTTTTCATAGTTTTCTCCTTATCGTGTGATGTATGATGTATTATGATCTGTCTTCCTAGCAAGGCACACAATGTCACAGCCCAGCCCCTATGTGGAGCCATTCATCGAACGCATAAATTCAAACTGCACAAGCAATCCGATGCGAGTTCTGATTAGTCTGGCAGCACCAGTTCAATCTGACACTACCCTCTGTCGTTCTCACTAGGCCCAGCTTGCGGTTCCCGCCACCCTAAAGAAAGCGCCACCCCGACCAGCGATGCAACACCAGCACCCACGATCAAGCTTTGGCCAACAGAAAAGTCAAAAACAACAAAGGAAACGCCCATGGAAACAATGCTAAATAATGCGGCTACAGCAATGATTCCAGAGGACTTAGGTGCAGTATCTTTCATTTTAAACTCCAATAATCTCACTTCATGGAATCAGAAAACAGTATTTAAAGTCATAAAACAAGGATTTTGGGCAATAGCATATTAAAGTGTCTTGAGATTAAATCGGCAAATATGTCGCTTATCTAGATGCAAAAACTCCTTGCATGTTGCTCTCTACACTGCAACCTCCTGGTTGGATCAAATGGTGTTAAGCGCGGTGTGTAGTCCCATTGGAGCAAAAGTGACCAGGCTGCCTAAAAGAGCTAAACCCCTCCACGGACCACCCTAAAATAGCTATCCAGCTACACTGGGTGCAACAATCACATAGACCTTAGCCAACAAAGCTGCGGCTATGATGATTGCGCAGATTTGTATGGTTCGGTTTTGCATAGGCGAAGTGTAACACGGATGAAAGCTGCCTAGAAAGTGCTACCTTGGCGGGCCCAGCGCCTGACCAAACTATCCTACTCAATGAGATGCCTCAGATGCCGCCATTTGGGTGAGCGATACTGCTGAACGATATATCGAGTATCGTCACAACTTCGAATGATGCAATATTTTCCAAACTCTGATTGCCAAAGATACGAGTGATGTTCTGGTAATGTTACGACTTAATGCTTCACGACTGCACCGCAAACTTGTTGTAGTAGTCCTGTAGAGAAGCACCCAACTCGTCAAATGCATTGTAATTGCACGTAATTTGCACCAACCTCCGCATCCCGCCTTTATCACCCAAGTGGGCTACTGACCTAAGTCTATCACGATCATAGCAATCTGTGTTGAGGCCAAGCCCATCTCTGGTCTTACCGATGCTCCGCTCAAGAAGCAGATCTTCGATATTACGAAGCTAAAGTGAGAACCGAAAATACCGCATAACAGCAAGCCGAATAATCTCTGGGCTTATTTTGAAATAGCTAAATAGGGAGTGTTTTATCATTCAAGTGGGCCACAAACCCACCCTGCCCACTTCAACCTAGTATAATCTGATAGTGCCGTTTGATGAGAGGTTCGCTCTTGAGATTTTTACAAAAGATTTTGCAATTCGTTTCTGCAGGCCTATTGTCTGC
>ENA-OQVM01000641-OQVM01000641.1-marine-metagenome-genome-assembly--contig:-NODE-641-length-53393-cov-6.275640_pt1 | contig 53393 bp, 39 predicted proteins | sample MGYA00237776_ERZ505498 | MGnify/ENA primary metagenome ERZ505498 (study PRJEB26159, sample SAMN06265151) | marine metagenome | isolation source: Helgoland LTER site | place: Germany:Helgoland, sampling...
TAGTTCAGAGTAATAATTTACGTTATACCAATCACTAGTCCATTCCCAAACATTTCCTGCCATTCCATACAGTCCAAAATCGTTGGCTGGATATGTTTTTACAGGAGCTAGTCTTTCATAACCATCTTTTTGTGAATTTGTAACAGGAAAATCTCCTTCCCAGGTATTAGCATTAGTATGTAGTTCATTAATATTATTACCCCAAGTAAAAATATTATCTTTTTTATTTGCTCGGGCTGCATATTCCCATTCTGCCTCTGTAGGTAGCCTTCTGTTTGCCCACTTACAATAGGCAATAGCATCTTCATACGAAACATGAACAACTGGCAGATCGTCCTGTATGATATTTTTATTCTTTTTATCTCCCGAAATGTTATTCCAATTTGCACCAATTTTCCATTTCCACCACTGAAAAAAATCATTTAGATTATCTAGAGGAACTTTAGATTTTTTAAAAACTAAAGATCCAGGTTCTAGCACTGAGTCGTGGGGTTTAGGAGTGTTTTCCGGAAGCTGAGACTTAATTTCATTCCAGTCAACTGCTCTTTCAGCTACAGTTATATAACCTGTTTCATTTATGAATTCTTTAAATTTTTTATTAGTTACAACTGTGACATCCATAAAAAACCCATCAATTTTAACTTTATGACGAGGCTTTTCGTGTTGCATTGCATATTGATCATTCTCTAATGCACCTTGATCAAAAGTTCCACCCGGAATCCAAACCATTCCTTCTGGAGATGAAGGAATACTTGTTTCACAACCAAATAGAGTTAGACATACTAGTAGTTTAAAAATACCTTTCATATTTAATTAGTTTTATCTTCTCTTACTTCTTTAGGTAAAACTCCATATTGAAGTTTAAAGCATTTTGTAAAATAAGAAGGGGAGGAGAAACCTACCTTGTAACAAATTTCACTTATTGAAAACTCAGAATTTTCAAGAATTTCTTTAGATTTTTCTAGCCTTACGTTTCTGATAAATTCATTGGCAGTTAAACCTGTTAAAGCTTTTATTTTTCTATATAATTTACTTCTGCTAAGCAAAAGTTCATCGGCAAGATTTTCAACATTTAGATTATTGTCACTAATATTCTTGTTTATGTAGTTAAGTACATTTGTAATAAATTCTTGATCTAAAGAAGTTGTATTTTCAGAAAAATCAATTCCGCTTAGATATTTTTTGAAAAGAATTTTTCTAGTTGAAATTAATTGCTTCAAATGCGATTTTAACACATTCATGTTAAATGGTTTTTGAAGGTAAACGTCAGCACCAGAATCAATTCCCTTAATTTTATCAATTTCCATCCCTTTAGCTGTAATCATCATAATAGGGATATGACTTGTTCTTAAGTCATTTTTAATCATTCTACAAAGTTCAATACCATCAATAACTGGCATCATAACATCTGTTATAATAATATCAGGAATATGTTTGTTTGCAAGTTCAAATCCTATTTTACCATTTTCGGCTAGTAATATATTATAATTAACATCTAATTCATTTTTTAGATAGGACCTAAGCTCTGAATTGTCGTCAATAATTAGTAGTTTTTTATCTTTAGATTTGTTATTTGAAGTTTCAAAGGCAGTTAATTTAGTTTGTAAATTATCATTTGTATTAGCTTTAATTCTCTCTTTATTATTTATGGTTTCCAAGTGTTTATTTCCCTTCGGTAATTGTATTTTAAATTGTGTTCCAATGTTTAATTTACTTGAGACTTCAATTTTTCCTTTGTGTAATTCAATAAAATTTCTAACTACTTCCAGTCCAATTCCAGTTCCTCCGTAATATTGTTTGTCAAATTCTGTAACTTGATAAAATCTATCAAATATTTTATTAATATTCTCCTTTTTAATACCAGCTCCGGTATCTTCAATAATTATTTCAATAGCTTCTAATAATTTTTCTGGGTCAACCAATGGAAAGTTTACTTTGTTATTTTTTTTACTAATGTATATAGATACCATTCCGTTAGTTGGAGTAACTTTAAATGCATTAGATAATAGATTAAATATTATTTTTTCTAACATAGATGGATCACCCCAAACATTTATTGGTTTCTCTGAAAAATCTACAGATAATATTATATTTTTCTCATTCGCTTCTTCTTCAAAATGACTAGAAACTTCTTCTATAAATGGAATTAAATCAATTTTTGATGCATTTACAGACATTTTATTAAATTGTAATTTTCTAAAATCCATAAGCTCATTTATAAGTCTAGATAATCTATTAGAGTTTTTATGAATAATTTCTAATTTATTTTTTGTTGCTTGTGAAAGACTATTGAAGTCTCCTTTAATTATATCATTCAAAGGATTAAGAATTAATGTCAATGGTGTTCTAAATTCATGTGATATATTGGTAAAGAATTGTATCTTTTTTGAATTTAGAGCTTCTAACTGCTTGTGTTCCTCTCTTTCAAATTTTAATATTCTTCTCTCTCTTATTCTTTCGATGAAAACCCTGTAAGAAATATATGATATAGTTATAAAAGTTAATAAGTAAATCAACCAAGCTAGATTGCTATTCCACCACGCAGGTAGAATTTCAATATTTAACTCTCTTGGTATTTCATTCCAAAGCCCATCATTATTTGAAGCTTTGACTTTAAAAACATAATTTCCAGCAGGAACATTCGTGAAAGTTGCATTAGTTTTTGAGCCAACATAGTTCCATTTTTCATCAAAACCCTCAAGAAAATATGCATATTGGTTATTTTCGCTTCTAGTATAATTTACCCCTACATATTCTATACTAAAGAATGATTGATTGTAATTTAATGTTAATTTTTCTGTCGTACTTAATGATTTCTTAAGAGGAGATTTTATATCATCTATTAAAACTAATTCATTAGCCAGCTTAAGATCTTTTAAATAAATCTGAGGTAACTCTTCATTATATTGAATATTTTCTGGATTAAAATAATTAACACCATTTAAACCACCAAAATATAATAATTCAGCATCTTGAAATACAGAATTATAATTAAATTTATTTGAAGACAATCCATCTTCTTTATTAAAATTTGTGAATAGGTTTTCAGTAGGGTTAAATTTTGTTAGCCCTTTATTTCCTGAAATCCATATATTTCCGTTTTTATCTTGAGTAATCGAAGATATAGATTCATGAATAAAGCCATTTTCATTATTATACCAAATAATTTTATCATTATTATAATTGTACTTAAACAAGCCGTAGTCTAATGAGCCTATCCATATGTTATTTGAGTCATCTTCAAATAGACTAAATACTATGGTAGAGCTAATATCTTCCCCTAAAATTTTTTTAAATCTATCATTAAATGGAATTATATTAAAATTTTTATTTTCACTTTTATTAATTATATATAACCCTGCTCTAGTACCGATCCACACGTTATCTTTATTATCAACCAATACTTTGCGAATATTACTAGTATTAATATTATGTTTAACAAATTCTGAGTTATTGTAATGTGTTACTTTGTTACTATATGTATTGTAAGAATGCAGACCACTAAAAAATGTGCCAATCCATATATTACCTTTGGAGTCTTCAGCAAAGCTCATGACTTTATCAGATTTTAATTTGCTATTATTCTTTTTTATATTTTTAAATCGCTTACCATTTTTTGGTAAAATATAAAATCCTGACTCCCAGGTTCCAATTAATATATTACCCCTTGAATCTTTATAAATTGAAGTGGTCTCAAGGTTGTCTAGCCCATTTGCTATGTTATTTTTTTTATTAATTAAGTTGGTAAATTCACCTGTATTTTCATTGTAAACATCTACACCACTTTCAGTTGTACTTAACCATAATCTATCCTTATGATCTTTAATAATTCCTGTTACTGAACTTGAGCTTAAGGAATTTGAATATCCTGTTATGCTACTTATGGATTTAAATTTGTTATAACTTTCGTTATAAACATCAATTCCATTATTAAAATATCCAAGCCATATTCTGTTCTTATTATCTGTATAAATAGACCATATTGAGTTTGATTTGATTCCGTTAGGTATATTTTTATCAAATTTATAGTTTACTATTTTATTGTTTTTATTATCAATTTCAAATAACCCGTCATTCTCTGTCCCACATAATATACTTCCATTTTGTTTGAGAGAAAGAGATAAAATTCTCTTCTTAGTTATTGCTAAGTTTTCGATTGTATGAATATCATTTTGTTTAGATATTTTAATAATACCTTTACTAGATGTTCCTAACCATATATTTTTATCATTGTCAATTACTACTGATTCAATTGATGAATTAATAATTTCATATTTATTGCTTAAATCAAATTTAGTTGGTTGTAAAACATCATTATATGGGTCATAGGTCATTAAGCCGTGGTTTGTTCCAACAAAAAACTCTCCGTCATTTGTCTTAACAATTGAATTAATCAATAAGCTTGAAACGGAATTGTTTGATTTGTATAGAATTCTCTTAAATTTATAATTGTTCTTGTTTAGCTTTAAAAGTCCATTTTGGTGAGTGCCAACTATTAAAGTACTGTCGTTAAATTCTTTAATTGCGTGGGTAGCAAATTTAACTTCTTGATTATTTTCTTTGAAACTGATAGAATTAAATTTGTCTAGTTCACGATCATATATATTAATACCTTCCTGAGTTCCAGCCCATATATTATTGTCTTTATCTTTAAGCAAAGTATGGATGAATGAACTATTTAGTGAGTTTACATTACTAATGGCTTCTTTTTTATAGGTCTTGAAATCTAAACTATTGTATTTGAAAACCCCATCTCCAGCTGATCCTAACCAAAGCATGCCATCATTATCTTTAATAATTGTAGAAATAGTAGTTTGATTTATGTCTTCACTTAATGGTATGAATTCATAATTATTTTGATACTGGCTAAACACTAAATTTAACAGAGAAGTATATAAAAATAAGAAAATATGATATTTTAAATTATCTTTCATTTATTCAATGATAATTATCTTTTAGCTAAATTCAAATTTTTTTAAGTAATAAATTAACAGATTATAAAATATATATTATTATATTTTTAGATTTGATAATTGTTTTTTTTGTTTGCTTCAAATATTATACTAATTGACTTATGAATTACAAATTATTTATCATTTGAAAAATTAATATTTGTTATTTTTAATAACTATTGAATAAAACTATTAAAATGAAAGTAAATTTAAATTTAAGAAAAATATTGAGTGTAAAAATTTTGTCTTACAAAATAATACTGATTGTTTTTTCTTTATCTTTTTTCAGCTTTATTTCTAATTCTGATATTAATTCTAAAGATATTGCTATTGAAGCAAAACCTAACTTTATTTTTTATCTAGCTGATGATCAAGATAAATTAGATTACGGAACTTATGGAAATCCAAATGTTGATACAAAAGCTGTTGATAGATTAGCCAGCGAAGGAATAAAATTTAATAATTTTTATACTGGACAAGCAATATGTGCACCTACAAGATCACAGATATTTACTGGAAAATATCCTATAAAAAATGGTTGTTTCGTTAATCATATAGGAGTAAAACCTGGAACGGAGACAATAATTTCATACTTAGAAAAAGAAGGATATGAGGTTGTCCTTGCAGGCAAAAGCCATGTTAAACCGAATTCTGTATTTAAATGGTCTAGGTATTTAGATTTAATTAAAATTGGAAACTCTAAACCTAGGTATTTACCTATATCTAAAATTGAAAACTATATATCTAAAGTTGATAAGCCGTTTTGTATAATTATAGCTTCAACATTTCCTCATGGCCCTTATCCAAAATCAAACGATTATAATAATCAAGATATTTTCAAGCTTCCATACACAGGAAAAAATATACCAAATTACAAAACTGGATATTATCAAAATATTAAGGAAGATAACTCTCAAATTAATAAAATTTTAGATATAGTTGATAGATATAATTTAAAAAATAACTCTTTATTTATTTATGCTGCAGATCATGGTATTTCAGGAAAATGGGGGCTTTCTGAGCAAGGACTTAAAGCTCCTTTTATAGTAAGATGGCCAGAGAAGATTAAGGCTAATATTCAATCAGATGTTGTTCTTTCATTTGTTGATGTAGTTCCTACTTTTTTAGATATTATTGGAGCACAAATATCCAATGACATTGATGGATCAAGTTTTTATAAAACCTTATTGGGTGATGAAAAAGAAATACATGAATATATTTATGGATTATCTACTATGCAAAATATCCAAAAATGTAAAGTATTTCCATCAAGAATGATAAGAGAGAAGAGATTTAAATACATTAAAAATTTCAATTCTATTGAAGTCTACAAAAACAATTTAGGTGAAAATAAAATTGTTAACCAGTTTATTGAAATTGGTGCTAAATCATTTCCTAATAAACCTTTTGAAGAGCTTTATGACTTAGAGATTGATCCTTTTCAAAAAAATAATTTAGCAAATGATAACAATTATATACAAGTAAAAAATAAGCTTGAGTTAGCTCTTAAAAAGTGGATGATTTCTCAAAATGATATTTTAATTACTCATAAAATGCCGCTAATCAAACCTACTTTACACCCTTTAGACAGAAACTCTAAATGGAACAAGGTTACTGTAGATTTAGAAAATAAATTAAATGAAAATGATTATATCAAATTACACTATTAGTAATACTTTAAAAGTACTGTTATTTACAGTTTTTATTTTTTCAATAAATTCTTATTGTAATTCAACAGATGAAAAATTAAATGTTATATGGATTTCTTGTGAAGATATGGGACCAGTCTTAGGTACTTATGGAGTTAAAGAAATTTCAACTCCTAATATTGATAAATTAGCTGAAGAAGGTATTAAATACACCAATGCTTATTCCACGGTAGGAGTTTGTGCTCCAAGTAGATTTTCTATAATTACTGGGATGTACCCAGCTAGATTAGGTGCTCATAATATGAGAACAGGTAGTTTTTATACCTATAAAGATCCAGATAAATTAACTTACAAACAAAATAAAGGAGTTGTAGATAAATCTGGTGTAAATGTTCCTGAATATGAAGTTGTTACTCCTTCAAATATTAAAGCTTTTACAGAGTACTTAAGAGATGAAAATTACTATTGTATAAACAATAATAAATGTGATTATCAATTTAATTCTCCTTTTACTGCTTGGGATGAAGTTAGTGGAAATATATCTTACAAGGATAGACCTGAAAATACTCCTTTTTTTTATGTCAAAAATTTAATGGTTACCCATGAATCTAGAATATGGTTAAGAAAAAATGAGCCAATTACAGTAGATAAAAATATTTTAAAAATTCCTGCTTATTATCCTGATATTCCTGAGGTTAGAAATGATATAGCTATTAAATATTCTAATATTCAAGAGATGGATAGACAAGTGGGTGAAATAATTAGTGATTTAGAAAAGAATGATCTTTTAGATAAAACCATAATATTTTTCTGGAGCGATCATGGTGGAAATCTTCTTAGACAAAAAAGAGCTGTAGGAAATAGTGGATTAAAGGTTCCTTTAATTATTAGATTTCCAAATGGTTTTAGATCTGGAGAAGTTGATAATAGAATTGTTTCTTTAATGGATTTGGGTCCAACTACAATGTCTCTTTTAGGAATCAAACCACCTTCATTTTTAGATGGTAAGGCTTTTTTAGGTAAGTATGAAACTAAGCCAAGATATTATGCATTTGGATCAGCTGACAGATTTGATGAATCTACCGATATGCAAAGATCTGTTATTGATGGAAGATTTGTTTATATAAAAAATTTCATGCCTGAACTTCCATTAATATATAGAAACAAATATCGAGAACAGATTTCTATGAATAAAAAAATTATTCAGATGAATAATGATAATGAATTGATTGGGGATTCAAAATATATTTTTATGAAAACTAAACAAAATGAAGAATTATATGATTTGAAATTTGATCCATATGAAGTTAATAATATTGCAAATAACCCCGATTATAAAGATAAATTAATTGAACTGAGAAATGCTTTAATATCTTGGCAAAATGAAATAGATGATAAAGGGTTTACTAATGAATCAGAACTGATAAAAGAATTTTGGCCAAATATGACACAACCAATTACTAAACCAGTTGAAATTACAGTTTTAGACAATGTTATTTCACTTAAATGTGAAACTAAAGGAGCGTCAATTGGATATCAAATTGGTTCACAAATTGGTTCACAAAATTGGAAATTATACAACAAGCCTTTTGATCTTTTGTCTAATCAGAAGTTAGCAACTAGAGCAATTAAAATTGGTTACAAGGCTTCAACTATCACAAACATTAATTAAGTTAAACCGTCAATAATTTTGTATCACTTGATTTTTAATCTCAAATATTATAGTAATCGATCTATTTTTACTATATTTTTTTTCAATATTAATTTATTTTAGTTTTATGAAATATAAATTCAAACTAATCTTATTACTTATAGTATTAAGTCTTGCCAGTAATACTTTTCTTGGACAAAGTAACGAAAAGCATAATTTTCTTTTTATTTCAGTTGATGATTTTAGACCTGAGATAAATTCTTACGGATTAAAAAAAATGATTACACCTAATATTGATAAACTTGCTTCTGAAGGAATTCAATTTAATAATGCATTTACTAACATTGCTGTATGTGGTGCAAGTCGTGCAAGTTTAATGACTGGAATAAGACCAAGTCAGTCTCGTTTTAATGATTATACCTCTAGAGCATCTATTGACACACCTGATGCTATTTCTCTGAATCAAATATTTAAAGAAAACGGATATGAGACAATTTCTTATGGGAAAATTTATCATCACTCAGATGATACTGCAGACTACTGGACTGAAACTGATGGTGGAGCTCATCAAGCAGATTATCAAGACCCAATTTCTATTGAAAGAAAACGTAATGGAGAAATTGGTGAACATGGCAGAAAAGGCCCTGCTTTTGAGTATCCTGAAGTAGATGATTATGCATACAATGATGGGAAAATCACGAAAAGAGCTTTAAATAAGCTTAAAATTTTAAAAGATGAAAATAAACCATTTTTTATGGCTGTGGGATATGTTTCTCCTCACTTACCGTTCATTCAACCAAAGAAATATTGGGATATGTATGATCATAGTGAAATTCAATTAGCTGACAACCCTTATCAGCCAATAAACTCTCCGTACATAGCTATGCATGCTCAGCATGATTCTGCAGAGTTACGTGGGATGTATTTAGATATTCCTAGTGAAGGTTTATTAAGTGATGAGCTTTCAAAGAATTTAATACATGGCTATTATGCCAGTGTTACTTACATGGATGTACTTATTGGAGAATTAATTAATGGATTAGATGAATTAGGTTTGAGAGAAAATACAACAATTGTATTGTGGAGTGATCATGGCTATTTTTTAGGTGAACATGGATTTTGGTGTAAGCATAGTACATTTCAAGAAGCAGCGAAAATTCCACTTATAATTTCTTCACCAAGTTATGTGCAAAATAAAAAGACTGACTCTTTTACAGAACTTGTAGATCTTTATCCAACTTTATGTGAAATTGCTCAGATAACTCCACCAACTTATATCCACGGAAAAAGTTTAACTCCAGTATTAAAAGACCCATCTGTTAGCCTAAAGAATGAAATTTACACACGTTATAAAGAAGGAGAAGCTATTGTGGATAAAAATTATTCTTACACTGAATTTTACAGAGGAGAAAAATATTTAGGAAATATGCTTTATGATATGAACAATGATGTAAAACAAAATACTGATATTTCTAAACTTTCAATAAATAAAGACTTGGTGAAAAAATATAGTGAGAAGTTGCAAATTATGAGGGATTTTGTCAATAAGGATTATTTATATAAATAATGTTTTAATAAATAGAGATATGAATTCTAATAACATATTTTATAATATAAAGTTGATTTTTTTTATATTATGTGTTCCTATAAATTTAGTTTTGTCTCAAGAATTATATGTTTCTCAGCCTCTTGGTTCAGATTCAAATTCTGGTTCAGAATCTTCTCCATTTAAAACTATAAATAAAGCAATCTCTGAGTCAGTCCCTGGTACAACAATTCTAGTAATGAATGGTTTATATCAAAACAACAATTATGGTAGTGGACTTAATGGAACCTCATTAAATAATAGCCCTGTTGTAAACTTTAATCAATCTGGTTCCAGTGGTTCACCTATAACCTTAAAAAATTTAAATGGACATTCTCCAAAGATTCAATTTGATGGAGCTGGTGGAATAAAATTCCCTAATGGGGTTAGTAATGTTATCATTGAAGGCTTTGAAATTGAAGGACCTTCAGCTTCAATAACTTATGAACAAGCTATAGCTGATAGAGAGTATAAAATATCAGTTGCTGAGGATGATAATGATAATACATCTTACAATCACACATATTTTTCAGGAAAGGGTATATGGGGTTATGGCCCACATAATAATATTATAATTAGAAACAATGTGGTTTATAACACACCTGGATCAGGAATTCGCTTTAATGATAGTGATTATATTACCATTGAAAACAACACAGTTTACAATACAACATGGTGGACTTCATCTGCATCAAGTGCTGTAGTATATGCGGAATCAATTTCAGCTGAGGGTGATAACGGTTCAGAAGTGAAAATGATCATGCGTGGAAATATTGTTTACAATAATTGGAACAGAATTCCTTTTTATGTAACTCAACTTCCAGATAATAATGGAAATGTTGGTGGAAATTACGGAACAGCTAGTCAAAATTACATTTTAGATGGTCAGGGTCTTTATGTTACAAGAAGTGATCCTGGATATGCAGGAACCTTTCTTTTTGAAAATAATGTATGTGTTAATAACGGAAAAAATGGTATTAACTTTGATCACTCTGACTCAGCATCTGCTATTTATAGAAATAATACCCTTTATTTTAATGGAGTTCATAATATTATCCAAATGCAAGAACATGGTGAGTTATTGCATGTGGGTAATAATAAAGTAGCTGGAATTAAGGCAAATGGTGTTTTTAACGCTACTGTAGTTAACAATATTATAATAACTAGAGATAATGAATATTCAGCACTTGCTTTTAATGATATTACAGGAACTAGAGTAGCAGTTAATAATATTTTTCAAAATGGTACTTATGCTTGGCCTGCTACACAAGATAATAATTTGATAAATGTTGATCCACTTTTTGTATCAGCTCCTACAACAGTAAATGGATCTATAGATATTACAACTACAGATTTTTCTCTAACATCAGATTCTCCTGCAATTAATGCAGGTAATTCAAATCATACTCCTTTAACTGATATAATTGGAAATCCACGACCATCTACTCCAAATGCGATATCATCATCAAGTTTTGAAGATACTACCGATGAATGGACAGGTTTTGGTGCAACAATAACCCCTAGTTATAATGATTTTTTGTCTGGAAACAGCAGCTTGTTAATTAGTGATAGAACATCAAACTGGCATAGTCCAAAACTAGTATTAACAAACTTATTGACAGTAGATGAGAGTTACACTTTTTATGTTTGGGTTAAATTATCAACTGGTATTTCTGGAACATCACAGCTGACAATAAAAAATACTGATCAAAACACTTATACTAATTTAACATCTACAGTAATTGCTTCTGACGAAGAATGGACATTGCTTAGTGCAGATTACACACACGAATCTTCAGACAATATGTTTCTTTATGTAAAAGGTCCAATAGTTAATGATGGAGTAGGCGGTGACTATTATATAGACGATTTTTCATTAGTTTCTCAAGGTTTACCAGCTGTAGATTTTTCAAATATTGATGACGTTGTAGACATAGGTGCATATGAATTTATAGATTCAACTTTTTCTGTAGATTTTGATGATGAAATCATAAAAAAAATAATTTTGTATCCAAATCCTGCTGAAGATATTGTTTTTGTTTATGGTGCAGATTCTAATAGTAGAATTGATTTATTTGATTTAACAGGAAAACAATATCATGTAAGCTATAATTATTTGAATTCTAAAGTTATTTCACTCAATCTGAGTAATTTAACCAAAGGTTATTATTTAATTAAATTATATAATTTTCAAAATAATTCATCTAAAGTATTGAAGCTCTTAAAAAAATAAATTATTAATTATTTTATAACTTAGAATATGAAAAAAAAATCAAATAATTTCAATGTAATATTGATTTTAAGTATTATTTTTTGTGGTTTTTCTTACGGAAACAATTTAAACTCTTCAGATTCACTTAAAAAATATTTTAGTAGTTTTTTTAATATTGGTGCTGCTATAAATGAAGATATTATTTTAGGTTTTGATAATGACTCTAAACAAATTGTAGAAACACATTTTAATTCAATCACTCCAGAAAATTCATTAAAGTGGATGTTTATTCAACCCTCTCCTAACTACTTTAACTTTACTGCTGCCGATAAATATGTTGATATAGGTTTAAAAAACAATATGCATATTGTTGGTCATGCACTTATTTGGCATTCACAATTAGCTGATTTTATGCAAAATATTGAAAGTAAAGCTGAAATGACTAAGCATTTTGAAAACCATATCTACACATTGGTGTCAAGGTACAAAGGAAAAATTAATGCATGGGATGTAGTTAATGAGGCTTTTAACGAAGATGGATCAATGAGGGAATCTGTTTTTTATAAACTTTTAGGTAAAAATTATATAGAGAAAGCTTTTAAATTAACCCATAATGCTGATCCAAACGTAGACTTAATCTACAATGATTATAATTTATATAAGAAAGAAAAAAGAGATGGTGTAATCAATATGGTTAAGGAAATGAAGTTGAAAGGCATTAAAATTGATGCTGTTGGTGTTCAAGCACATTGGAGTTTAAATCAGCCCTCATTATATGAAATTGAACAAATTATATTGGATATCTCTAAATTAGGAGTTGATGTAATGTTTACAGAATTAGATATTTCAGTCCTGCCTAATCCATGGGAGCAGGTTGGGGCAGAGGTTAGTCAAAACTTTTCAAGGTTTGAAGGAGACCCTAAGATGGACCCCTATCCTGACAAATTACCTAAATCGGTTCAAAATAAATTAGCCAAGCGTTATAAAGATATATTTCAATTATTCATAAAACACAGTGATAAAATCAGTAGGGTTACATTTTGGGGAGTAATGGATAAGCATTCTTGGTTGAATGACTTTCCAATAAAAGGTAGAACCAATTATCCTTTATTATTTAATAGAAAGTATCAAGTAAAGGAAGCATACAAAGCACTTATTGAGTTAGGCTCTGCGAATAATATTAATGATCAATAAATCAAAATATGAATAATGTTTCTCAAAAATTATCAGTTCTTGAAAAGTTTGGATACAGTTTAGGAGATTTAGCTGCCAATTTAGTGTTTCAAACTTTGATGACATATTTGGCCTATTTTTACACAGATATATATGGCTTGAATGCTACAGATGCAACAGCTATAATGTTTATTGTAGGGACCGTTGCTGCGTTTGGTTTTAATCCTATAATTGGCGCTTTAGCTGATCGAACTAACTCAAAATGGGGTAAATTTAGACCCTGGATATTATACACATCAATTCCTTTGGGAGTCATTTCAGTTATGGCTTTTAGTACCCCAAATTTTAGCTATGATGGTAAAGTTATTTATGCTGTTATTACCTATACTTTACTTCTTTTATTGTATGCTTCAAGTAATCTTCCATATTCTGCTCTAAGTGGTGTTATTACAGGTGATATGAAAGAACGAAACAGTATTTCTTCTTATAGGTTTGTAGCTGTTATGTTTGCACAATTTTTTGTTCAAGTGTTCATGTTGCCAATTATAATATATGCTGGAGCCGGTGATAAAGCTATAGGAATTGAAATTGTGATGACTTGGCTTGCTGTAATTGGAACCATCATGCTGTTAATTACTTTTTTTACAACTAAAGAAAGAATAGTTCCTACAGAGGAACAAAAATCTAGTTTATACGAAGATTTAAAGGATTTATTAACTAATAGACCTTGGCTTATAATGTTAATACTTACAACATTAACATTTATTTCTTTAGCTATGAAAGGAGGTTCCTATGTTTATTATTTTGAAAATTATATTGATGAAACTAGATTAACTGTTTTTATTAGCCCAATTTTAGATTATTTAACTACTATTGGAATAAATTTTTTCGGTAATGATCCTGTTTCAGCAGGATTTGGATTATTTAATGCTGGAGGTATAATATTTATGATTTTTGGTATTGGTTTATCTAAAGTTTTAGCAGATAAATATGGGAAAAGAAATGTTTTTGCTTTGTTTTTATTTATATCTACAATCTTTATTATACTTTTTAATTTTTATGATAAATCATCTGTTGAGTTAATGTTTGGATCTCAAATTCTACATGGATTCTTTTATGGTATAACTATACCTTTACTATGGGCAATGATTGCTGATGTTGCAGATTTTTCTGAATGGAAAAACAACAGAAGAGCTACTGCAATAATTTTCTCAGCTATGATGGTAGGTTTAAAATTAGGCTTGACTATTGGAGGTGGATTAGTTGTCCAAATTTTGGGAAATTATGGTTATGAAGCAAATAAAGAATTAGCTCAATCTGAACATGTTATTCAAGGTGTGAAATTATTGGTGAGTCTATATCCTGCAATTCCATTTTTAATTGGAATTGTATTATTGTTCTTTTATGAAATTGACAAAAAGATGGAAACTCAAATTGAAATTGATCTAAGAGATCGAAGAATTAATAAATAACATATGCCAGAAGATAATATTGATCATATTGATTTTGACAAATTAAATCAAAATTCAAAACCTTTAATTACAAAAATATATACAGCCGACCCTTCAGCTCATGTTTTTAATGGAAAAATATACATTTATCCTTCTCATGATATAGATGCTGGTGAAGCATTTGATGATTTAGGTAGTCATTTTGCAATGGAGGACTATCATGTTATCTCAATGGATTCAATTACGAGTAAAGCAATTGATAACGGTATAGCATTACACGTAGATGATGTTCCTTGGGCAAAAAAACAAATGTGGGCACCAGATGCAAATGAGAAAGACGGTAAATTCTACTTATTCTTTCCAGCTAAAGATTATGACGATATTTTTAGAATTGGAGTAGCTGTAAGTAATTCACCTACAGGTCCATTTATTGCTCAACCTAAATCTATAAATGGAAGTTTTTCAATTGATCCAGCTGTATTTAGAGATGACGATAATAGTTATTACATGTATTTTGGAGGACTATGGGGTGGACAATTACAAAGATGGAGATCTGGTCATTTTAATACAGATAACCCAGAAAGCCCTACTGCTTTTATTCCAAATAATGATGAGCCAGCTTTATTACCTTTCGTGGCTAAAATGAATGATACTTTATTGGAATTTTCAGAAGAACCCAAAGAAGTTAAAATATTAGATGAGTATGGAAAACTTTTGTTAGCAGGTGATAATGATCGTCGTTTTTTTGAAGCAGCATGGCTTCATAAATATAATGGAAAGTATTATTTTTCTTATTCAACTGGTGATACTCATTATATTTGTTATGGAATTGGAGATAATCCATACGGTCCATTTCATTACAAAGGACGAATATTAAATCCGGTAGTTGGATGGACCTCACATCATTCAATCTGTGAGATTGATGGAAAATCTTATTTGTTTTATCACGATTCTTCTCTTTCAAAAGGGGTAACTCATTTAAGGTGTGTAAAGGTTAAAGAAATTCAATATCGTAGTGATGGTTCAATTGTCACATTAAACCCGTATGAGGGTTAGTGATGGAGTTTTAAGTTGTTTGTTTTATAAGTTTATAAGTTTAATGATTGTATTTGATTCATACAACTCATCAGCTAATAATTCAGTAGATGGAAAGTTTTGTTGATTTGGTGAATTTGGAAAATGTTGGGTTTCTAAGCATACACCAGAATTTTTTTTATGTTTAAAATTAAGATTATTACCTGTGTATATTTGCACTCCAGGTTCATCAGTGTAAACTTCAATTTTTCTACCCGCTTCTTCGTTAACTAAAATAGCTGCAAGCTCAATCTTTTGATTTAAATGTTTGTCTAATGCCCAACAATTATCTAACTCACACGATATAGTTTTTAAATTTAAAAAGTTATAATTAGTCCCTTGCACATTTAATAAATTTCCAGTTGGAATCAAATCATTAGTTGCCTCCAAGTAATTAGTTGCATTAATTAAAAGTTTATGATTAAAAATGTTTTCATCTAAACTCGGACCTAAATTAAAGTAGCTGTGATTAGTAAAATTAACTACCGTTTTTTTATCAGATTTTGCAAAATATTTAATTTCTAATTCATTATTGTTATTTAATGTATAGTGTACTGATACGTCAAGATTACCAGGAAAACCACTCTCTAAATCCTTACTTAAATAATTTAAAATTAATGTTAAGGAATCCTTCCTTTTGATAGATTTTACTTTCCATACTTTTTTATGGAATCCAGAGAATCCTCCGTGCAAATGATTGTCTCCAATATTTTTATCAACATTGATTTTTGTATTACCAATTTTAAAGCTACCATTTTTAATTCTATTAGCATATCTACCTATAATTGCTCCAATAAAAGATTGATCGTCTTCATAATCTTCTAAATTATCATATCCCAGAACAATATTGGAAAAACATCCATTTTTATCCGGAAAACTTATATTAGTTATTATACCTCCGTAAGAAATAATTTCTAAAGAAACCTCGTTAGAGTTTTTTAAAATATATAACGTGACTTTTTCCCCAGTTGATGTAGTTCCGTAATGTTTTTTTTTAATTTCCATTTTTCCAAAGACTGTCCATATCTTCAAGTTTTTTTCCTTTTGTTTCAGGAACAAATTTCCATACAAAATATCCAGCAAGAATAGACATTAGTCCATATATCCAGTAGGCAAAACCGTTATTAAATGTTTCAGTTAAATAAGTATTGTTATTCATTATCGGGAAAGTAGCAGAAACCAAATAATTAGACGCCCATTGAGCAGCTACAGCTATAGCTAAAGCCTTGTTTCTAATATTATTAGGGAATATTTCTGATAATAATACCCATGTTACAGGTCCCCAACTTAGAGCAAAACTAGCTACATAAATCATCATGCAAACTAAAGCTACATACCCATCTAGATTTCCATAAAAAGTTAAACCTAAGGATATCATTGAAATTGCCATACCAATTGCACCAATTATCATTAAAGGTTTCCTTCCATAAATATCAACAGTCTTTATAGCAATAATTGTAAATAAGAAATTTACTATTCCAACTATAATTGTTTGAAGTAATGCAGTGTCTGTAGCCAAATCCAAGGTTTTAAATATTTCGGGAGCATAGTATAGTACTACGTTTATTCCTACAAATTGCTGAAAAACAGATAGCAAAATTCCAATTATAACAATACCAAATCCATAGGTCAATAGTGGTGCAGTTTTTTCTTTGAGAGTGTTTTTTATATCATTTAAAATTTCTACTGCTTCATTTTCACCATTTACTTTTTTTAATACTTCCAGGGCTATATCTTCTTTGTTAAGCTGAACTAATGATCTCGGAGTATCAGGAACAGTGTAGAGTAAAATAATAAATATTGTCACAGGAATAAGCTCCGAAGCAAACATGTACCTCCAACCCAATTCATTAAGCCAACTATCATCTCCGTTTAAAGCGATAAAATAGTTAACAAAATAAACAATCATAAATCCACCAACTATAGCTAATTGATTGTAGGACACTAACTTACCTCTTTTGTTTGCTGGGGCAATTTCTGCTATATATACTGGCGACATCATCGATGCTATTCCAACACCAATACCTCCAATTATTCTGTAAAAAATAAATATATTAGATAACGTATGATCTCCTTGACCAACAGTTGTAATAAAAATTTCTGGCATTGAGGAACCTAAAGCTGAAATAAAGAATAATATTCCAGCTATTATTAAACTCTTTTTTCTGCCAAACCTTCTTCCAATTATTCCTCCAATTGAACCTCCAATTATACAGCCGATTAATGCACTGGAAACTATGAACCCTGTTAATCTACTAGATTCAAACTCAGAAAGACCTTTGGGATCTACAAAAAAACTTTCTAATGAGCCTACTGTTCCTGAAATTACCCCTGTATCATATCCAAATAAAAGGCCACCAAGTGTAGCAACCAATGTTAACTTAATTAAATAGCCATTTGCTCTTTTATTCAATTTATTATGAATTTATATATATTGGTTAATAATATTTTCAAATAATTCTTGTTTTCCACTTTGAAGATTTAGTTCTCCATTTTCAGAAGCTATTTTATATAAATCTTCAAGTTCTAATTTTCCAGACTCAAAATCTGCACCTTTACCAGAATCAAAAGATGAATATCTATCTTTTCTTAACTTCTCATAAGGTGATGAACTAATAATTTTATCTGCTGTCAATAGAGCTCTTGCAAAGGTATCTGCACCTCCAATATGTGCATGGAATATGTCTTCAAGATCTGTTGAGTTTCTTCTGATCTTTGCATCGAAATTTATTCCACCTCCTTGTAATCCTCCAGCTTTTAAAAATACTAGCATAGCTTCAGTAGTTTCTTGAATGTTATTTGGGAATTGATCAGTATCCCATCCATTTTGATAATCTCCTCTATTTGCATCTATGCTTCCTAGCATACCCGCCTTTGCAGCTACTTCTAGTTCATGTTGCATTGTATGTTGAGCCAGTGTAGCGTGATTTACTTCAATATTCATTTTAAAGTCTTTTTCAAGCCCGTATTCTTTTAAAAAACCAATAGCAGTTGCTGAATCAAAATCATATTGATGCTTCATAGGCTCCATAGGTTTGGGTTCTATAAAGAAGTTTCCTTTAAAACCTTTTGATCTGGCATAATCTCTAGCCATTGTTAAAAATTGTCCCATATGATCTAATTCTCTTCCCATATCAGTATTTAACAAGGACATGTATCCCTCTCTACCTCCCCAAAAAACATAATTTTCTCCATCTAATTCTATGGTAGCATCAAGTGCTAGTTTTACTTGTCCACCAGCTCTGGCAACCACGTCAAAATTTGGATTGGTTGCAGCACCATTCATGTATCGTGGATTTGAAAAACAATTTGAAGTTCCCCATAAAAGTTTTACTCCAGACTTCTTTTTTTTATTTTTTATGTATTCTACAATCGTTGATAGCCTTTTTTCAGACTCTAAAAAACTTGGTCCTTCCTGAATTAAATCATAATCATGAAAACAGAAATAATTAAACCCCATTTTTGTAATAAATTCAAATGCAGCATCTGCTTTGTCTTTGGCTGCCTGAACCGGGTCAGCTGATTGATCCCAAGGAAAATTTTGTGTACCTGGTCCAAATGGATCAGCCCCAACTCCACAAAACGTATGCCAATATGCAACAGCAAATTTAAAGTGTTCACTCATAGTTTTTCCTGCTACTAACTGACTAGGGTTGTAATATTTAAAAGCTAATGGATTATCAGATTCCTTGCCTTCATATTTAATTTGTCCAATTCCTTTATAGTATTCTTTATTACCTATTAATATCATAGTTTATTTATTTAGTAGTGTTTTTAATTCGTTTTTCCAGTTGTTATATGCTTTAACATATTGCTGATTATCTTTTTTAGGTTTAAATGTGTTTACGTGGTCGTTTTTTGATAAAAAATCACTAAACTTATCTAAATTACCATCTACTAACCCTGAGGCTCTCGCTGCACCAACTGAACCAGTTGTGTTATATATTTCAATATTTTTATTAATTAATGTAGAAACAGTATTGGAAAAAACTTGAGATCTAAACAAATTATCATTTCCAGCTTTTATAAGCTTTATTTCAGTTCCATCATTTTTCATAATTTCAATTCCATAAACAAACGAAAAAGCAATAGCTTCTAAGCATGCTCTGTATAGATGACCTTCAGAGTGAACGTTTAGGTTTAAATTAAAAAAATGTGTCCCAATATTTTTATTGTTAAACATTCTCTCAGATCCATTTCCAAATGGAATAACAATTAATCCATTTGATCCAATTGGTATATTATCAGCTAAATTATTCATTTCCTGATATGATTTGGCAGATGTATTTGTTTTTAGCCATTTATACATTATTCCAGCCCCATTTATGCACAATAGCTTACCAATTAATTGATTTTTGTTTGAGTAATTAACATGAGCAAAATGATTAATTCTTGTAGACTCATTGGAATTTAATTTATTGGTAACTGCATATACAACACCTGATGTTCCTCCAGTTGCTGCAACTTCACCATTTTTTAAAACATTTAATGATAAAGCATTATTTGGTTGATCACCAGCTCTATATGTTATTGGTGTTCCAGCTAGAAGACCAGTTTCATTCGCAGCCTTAGAGGTTATTTCCCCTTGATTTGTGAAATTTTCAACAATATTTGGAGTTAGTGATGTGTCAATTTTATAATAATTAAGTAACCATTCAGCTACTTTATTTTCTTTGTAATCCCATAATATTCCCTCAGACAGTCCATTTCTAGTGCTATTAACTATATCACTCATTTTAAATGCTATGTAATCTCCAGGGAGCATAAATTTGTAAATTTTTCTGTAAGTATCTGGTTCATTTTCCTTCACCCATTTTAGCTTTGATGCAGTGAAATTTCCTGGAGAGTTTAATAAATTTTCAGAACATTTTTTTAATCCTATATCATTAAAGGCACTATTGCCGATATCTACGGCTCTACTATCACACCAAATAATAGAATTCCTTAGTGAGTTACCCTTTTTATCTATAATAACAAGTCCATGCATTTGATAAGAGATACCAATGGAAATAATTTCTTTGTTATTTACTTTAGATTCTTTTAAAATTCTTTTTGTTCCATTGCAAATATGACCCCACCAAGAGTCAGGATCTTGTTCTGCCCAGTCATTTTGTTTTGAAATAATTTGCATTTCATCAGACGGCTCATTTAGGGTGTGAATATTTTTCCCTGTTTTGGAGCATACTATAGATACTTTAATAGAAGAACTTCCTAAATCATAACCTAAGTAATACATGCGTAATATTTATATTGAAATTTAACAAAACTATTTTAAATATAAAAAGCATATCAATGCTAATTATGAAGCTAATGCTAATAAAAATGAAGCCTTTCTATAAATTTTATTAACGCTTTATTATCCTGTGAGCCTCTGATTTATCATTTGTAGTTATATTAAGAATATATATGCCGTTGATTAAATGACTTATAGAGATTGATTCGTTAATTAATGAACTACCTTTTGAAACTAATTTTGAGTTCATATCATACAACTCATATTTGAAACTAGAATATTCTTGATTTTTTGATTTAATAATTAAATCATTGTAAACAGGATTGATTATGTAGAACATTTTATTATTATCTCTATTGTTTGTTAGAGTGTTTGAATAGCAGTTAGTAGCCACAGAGAATTCACTTTTTATTAAATCTTCAATTTTAGTTTCTGAAAAACTTTGATTTAAAGTATTGTTAAAAAAGGTTGCATCCAATGCTAAATTATCAGCTCCGAGATAATCTTGAAGCAAAGTTCCGAGTGTATCTCTATAGTCAAACTGAACAGTTTGTATTTGATATCCATTATTTTCATTAGCTTCATTTAAGTCGGGATTAAATCCTGAAACTCCTCCTTTAACTGGTGCTCCAAATACAAACATAGGTGCTATTTCACCATGGTCTGTTCCAAGACTTCCATTCTCAGCAGCTTTTCTCCCAAATTCTGAGTAAGTTAATCCTACAACATCATTTTTAAGATTCATGGCACTTAAGTCATTCATGAAAGCTGTAACTGCGGAAGATAGTTTAGTTAATAAGTCGTTATGATCGCCTAGTATGTCATTCTCTGCTTGATTTTGACCAAAATGAGTATCGAAACCAGATAATTTGACCATATAAACTTTAGATTCAAGTCCACCGCTAATCAACCTTGCTACAGTTTTTAACTGATTAGATATGTCTGTATCAGGATAGCTTACCGCATTTTGACCGTTATTAAAAGAATTTGATATAGCCTCTGAATACATATTTGATAAAGCATCAGTTTGAATTATATATTCAAGTTCATGACCATAGTCAGATATTGGAATATTATTTGGAGGCTCACCTGCCATTCCGCTAATCAATGAATAAAATCCTGATGGATCTTGACCATTAATATTTACAGACAACCCATGTTCACTTTCTCCATGAAAGCCTAAAGAATTGCTTTTAGATCCAATTTCAACTCCTAATGGGTAAGAGTTTTGTATTAAATCTGCATAATAAGATTCCATAAACCTTCCAATCCAACCAGAGTTGCTGCCATTATCCCAGTTATTGCCATCATTTGCAGTTGAATATATATCGGTTGATGCAAAATGACTTTTGTTTTGTGAAGGATAGCCAACAGACTGAATTATTCTCAGTAAATCATTATCATAAAGATTTTTAATCCCAGTAAGTGAAGGATGTAGACCAATTTGTTGAGTTTCATCTAATGTTTCATCAAGATTTATATATGAATTTACTCCATTACTTGGTATTTTTATACTAGGTCTTAAATTTGAGTATACATCATAATAATTGATGGGAATTATTGTGTTCAGTCCATCATTTCCTCCAGCTAAATTAATTAAAACTAATTTTCTATTAGAAATTGTGCAATCTAAAAAGCTTTTAGCAATATTTAGTGAAGCAGTTACTTGAGATGGGAGTAAACTAAATGCGGAAGCAGTAGATGTAAGTTTTATAAAATTTCTTCTTTTCATTTTGTTTACATTAATTGGTTCTCTGCAGCATTAGCCATTGACGTAATTAATGAGTCAAGTCTATTTCTTACAATAGTATCATCATTAGAAGTAAGATATAATTGCCAACTATCATACCAGTAGTATGATGGGTAATCAGATAAAATTATATTTACAAAATAACTAATTCTGTCATAGTCAATATTATATGGATACAATAATTCAGCAATTTCACTTACCAAAGTATATAAGTCACCAGGATCAGATGAAATTAATTCAACAAAATTAACACTATCAATTTCTGTTCCTATTAATCCGTTGTTAGCCAATTTATTTCTACCTGAAATTAAACAATCTATTAATCGATATCTTGCTAGTAGTGTATTTGATGAAAACCATTGCCTATCAAAATTAGGGCTTTGATAATTGGCTGGATATCCAGCAACTGTATCTGGTGCATAAATACCCATTCCAGCCATGGATAAAAAGTTATTGTGATTAAATAAATGCCAAAATCTGTAAAAACCTGAAATGTTTGAATTAGGATTTGGTACAGGAATGTTAAAAATGTTTACCATTTCACTCATCAATTGAAGAGGGCTTTTTACAATACTTCCAATTATTTCATCATTTGAGTTTTCATCGTTTAAATCGTAAAAATGTGTAGAAGTAAGTAATGCTTTAATAACTGGGCTTATCTGAAAATTACTTGAAATTAATTCTTGAGCTAAATCATTGATTACTGTATCCTCTGTTTCTTGACTCCATTCACTTTTTACGAAAAATCTATAAATCTTCTTAACATAATTTAAAGCTGTTGCCTGTTGGCTGAAAACCATATCTACAAGTTGATTTATTTCCTCAAACATCCCCTCGGATGTTTCATAGCCAGTTACTATGTGATTATTAAAAGCACTGCTAAACTGTTTGTCTCCACTATCATGCTGATTAGTATTTGTTCTTCCCATTGGTATGTTGGTATCAGTATCAATGATAGATCTGTCTAACTGTGTTTTGAACCCAGAAAAAACCCTGGCAGCTTGCTGTACATCATTCTCAGTATAATTAGTGTAATCTCCATCACCAACTTGCTCACCTTTACCAATTGTGAATAATTCTAAGAATTCTCTTGCATAATTTTCGTTTGGATTATTGGCATTATTAGTAGTATTGTCTAAGTATAATAACATTGCATTATCTAATGTTATTTTTTTTGAGAGCTCTTTTAAACTTCCATTCGAATAAAACTCTAATAATTTTAAATGATCAAAATAATAAGTCGATGCGCCAGTTCCGTCGTCTTTTGAAGTAGTAAAAGTTGTATGTAAAAAAAATGTTATTTTATCTCTTATGCTATTTCTATTAATCATATTATACCACCACCATCCTGCGACTAAAGATCTTTTTCTTCCTTGGTTAGGAATTGTATTTGGAAGATAGTCAGAGCTTATCCAATTACCATGAGGATCATCATAAGGTAAAGGGTCATATGGTTCAGTCCAAGTGTTTGGTTGATGATTTTCTAAAAAACTTAAAGCTTCCAGTGGAGTCATTATAGAAACAGAATCCAAAACTTCTTTAGAATAATGAAAACAGGCCCTTCTTAAAAGGTGTTTAGCGTTTTTTTTACCTAAAATTGAATTAGAGGTAGTAAGAGACATTACTTTTTTTTATTAAATTACAATAAAATAAAACTGATAAATGTAATTTTTTGATTTATAAATATAACAAATTATAAATTTTAAGTCACTGAATGTGTTTCATTTATATAAAAACTTGATTATGGTTTTTAATAAAAAAATCCTCGCTAAATTAAATTAGCAAGGATTTAAAGCGGAGAAAGAGGGATTCGAACCCCCGGAGGTGTGACCCTCAACAGTTTTCAAGACTGCCGCATTCGACCACTCTGCCATTTCTCCAATAGCGAGGCAAATATAATATCCTTTTTTTATTCATTCAAGATTATTTATATTTATTTCAATTAATTTTGTAAGTTATTAAAGCCTTTCATTAATTTTACAAGATATACAATTAGAAAAATGAATATAATTGATAGTTTAAATTGGAGGTATGCAACCAAAAAATTTGATTCAACAAGAAAGCTTTCTAAAAGTCAAATTAATCTTCTGAAAAAGGCGTTTAATTTAACAGCATCTTCATATGGACTACAACCAGTCAAACTAATTGTTATTTCAAATCAAAAGATTAAAAATAGTCTTTTAAAGTCTTCTATGAATCAACTACAAGTTATACAATGTTCACATTTATTAATTATTTGTATAGAATCCAACATAAATAAATCTTACATTGAATCTTATTTTAAAAGAGTTATTGATATTCGAAAAACAGATCCTCTAGTCTTAGAATCTTTTAAAGAATCAATTATAAACGAATTTAATGATATGTCTAATACTTCAATTATAAATTGGTCTATTAATCAGGCATATTTAGCTTTAGGTAATTTGATGACCGTATGTTCTGTGGAGGGAATAGATTCGTGTCCAATGGAAGGTTTTTTACCAGAAAAATATGATGAAATATTAGATCTTAAGTCTAAAAATTTAAAATCAGTTTTAGTTATGCCAGTAGGTTATAGGTCAGTTAATGATCAGTTTTCTAGTTTTAAAAAAGTTAGAAAAGACATTAATGATAATACTATAGAAATTAAATAATAAAGTAATGCGTTTATCACTATTAGTTTTTTTTGTTTTTAATTTATCAATATCTCAAAATGAGAGTATATTTTTGCATAAGCAATTTATAGATGGAAATGATACTTTAAATTACAGGTTGTTATTACCAAAAAAACTCAAAAAGAAGGGCAAATATCCATTACACTTGTTTTTACATGGTTTTGGTGAGAGAGGAAGTGATAATAAACAACAATTAAAATACATAGCTGGTCTTTTTATTAATCAAAGAAATCGAAATTACTATAAATCATATGGTGTTTTTCCTCAATGTCCAGACGATGATTCTTGGACAAACAGAAAACTTATAAAGTCAAAAGACGGTAAGAATTATAAATTTTATGACGAAAACAAAAAAGAAACTAAAGCTCTTAATTTAGTTATGAAATTGATGGACTCATTATCCAACATAGACAATGTAAATAAAAATAGAATATACATCTCTGGACTTTCTAACGGAGGAATGGGTACTTTTGAAATGCTTTACAGAAGACCAGATATGTTTGCTGCAGGAGTTCCTATATGTGGAGGAGCTAATCCAAAGACTGCTAAGTTATTTGCTAAAAAAACACCTGTTTGGATTTTTCATGGTGCAAAAGATGATGTTGTACATCCATTATATTCTGTAAAGATGGTTGAAGCAATAATTGAAGCAGGAGGGAAGCCTAAATTTACTCTATATGATAATGTTAATCATGATAGCTGGACTAATGCTTTTAAGGAAAAAGATTTTTTTAAATGGATATACAGTCAAAAAAAAAGGATTAATAATTGACATAATCAATTATTTCTAATCCATATCCTATAATTCCAACTCTTTTAGTGGCAGTACCATTTGATATTAATCTTAGTTTATGAATATTCAAATCATGAAGTATTTGAGCACCTATACCAAAATCTCTATTATCCATTTCAATTCTGGGTGCTTTAACGATTTTACCTTTTAATTGACTCTTTTTTAATATTCTCAATCTATTTAAAGTGCTTAAAGGTTTGTTTTGTTGATTAATAAATACTATGGCACCTTTCCCTGCATCATTTATTAATTCAAACATGTCGTCAAGCTTTTTGTCCATATTGTTAGTTAGAGTGCCTAATATGTCGTTATTAATAAGCTTAGAGTTAATTCTTGTTAAAACATGTTCATTAGGTTCCCAAGTACCTTTAGTTAATGCGATATGCAGTCTATCATTTGTAGTTTGTTGATAGGCTCTAAGTCTAAAACTTCCAAACCTAGTTTCGATTTGAAAATCTTCTTTTTTCTCAATTAAAGAGTCATGTTCCATTCTGTAAGCAACAAGATCTTCAATTGAAATTATTTTAAGATTAAATCTATCTGCAACATCAAAAAGTTCTGGTAATCTTGCCATAGACCCATCTTCATTCATTATCTCAACAATAACACCTGCAGCTTCAAACCCAGCAAGCCGAGCAAAATCAATTGCAGCTTCTGTATGGCCTGTTCTTCTAAGTACACCACCTTCTTTTGCTATTAAGGGAAAAACATGACCAGGTTTTGATATATCATGAGGTCTAGTTTTTTTGTCAATTAGTGATTTTATGGTCTTTGCTCTATCAGATGCTGAAATTCCAGTTGTTACTCCGTTACCTATTAGATCAATTGAGACAGTAAATGCTGTTTCCATAGGGTCGGTATTGTTACCAACCATAGGGTTGAGTTTTAATTGTTTTGATCTTTTTTCAGTAATAGGCGCACATATTAGACCTCTGCCATGCATTGCCATGAAGTTTATAATTTCAGGTGTTATGGTTTCTGCGGCTGCTAAAAAATCCCCTTCATTTTCCCTATTTTCATCATCAACAACAATAATGACTTTTCCAGAACGAATATCGTTAATTGCAGATTCTATACTGTCTAACTTTTGATTTGATCGTTTAGTCATTCTAGCTTATTTTTTGTAAAGATACACTGTTTTTTAATCAAGTATTATTACTTCTATTAAAAAAATTGTTTATAATACTGTAGTAATTGTCGAAGTTAAATATAGATCTATCCCTAGTAGCCCTATTTGTTAAATAAATACTAATGGGAAGCATAATAATAGTTGATAGCCAACTAGCCAGAATAGGACTAATACTACTATCTTCAGCTAAATTTTTTGAAAAAATTCCAATAAAATGATAAACTAAAAAAAGTACTATTGAAATTACTAAAGGTAAACCGTATCCACCTTTTCTGATTATAGCTCCTAAAGGAGCTCCAATAAAGAATAATATTATGCATGCAAATGAAATAGAAAATTTATCATGAAGAGATATTATATGTTTGTTTATGTTTTTTTCTCTGTATGCTTGAATTATTCTATTCGATTTTATTATACTATTAGTACTATTGACAGAACTAATCGCCAAGTCAAATAACTGAACTTGCTTTTTAAGTTTAAATAAGTCGTAAAAATTTTCACCTTTAAAGATTGAATCAACAATTTTATTTTTGACATTATCATTCAAAACAAGAGCATTTGATCGGTTATGCATCTTGCTGGAAATAAGTTTATAGTCTTCCTTTTTCTTTACAAGTAATGAATCAATAGTAAAATCTAAATCTGCAACACTTAACATTGTATACTTATTTACATCATCTTTATCATCAAAATCTACATTGTTAATTTCAGCTAAATCAATGTTTAAAATATATTCTTTAAAATAACTTTTTAAATGTGGTTTTTTATCTCTTTGTTTGTAATCTGTAGGAATAACTTCATCATAGTAATTGCCATCAAATAATTTTAATTGAAGAATATCCGAATCCAAACTGCTTGAAATCTCGCCAGTTTTTGATTTTATAACAGTGTAATTACCTACTTTATTCTTTTTTTGGTGAATGATTACATCAGTTAAATACTGACCTTTATCACCAGATTTGTTCTTCACTTTAATATTGATTTGGCCAATTTGATTAAATTGTCCTTCCGCGATTGCCATTGTGGGTTTTACCTTAGATATATTCTTTCTCAAGTTGTGAAAGTTATATTCAGCTACAGGGTTTACATTGTTTGAGAAGAAAAATGTTAGTATTGCAACAAATAAAATGAATATACTTAAACTTCTCATAGCTCTTTGAAGAGAAATTCCAGTAGATTTCATTGCTGCAAACTCATAATTTTCAGCAAAGTTTCCAAATACCATAATACTTGAAAGTAAAATTGTCAATGGTAATATTAATATTACCAGTCTTGGTGAAACATAGGAAAGAAATTTAATTATAATTGAAATATCTAGATCTTTTCCTGCTAATTCAGAAATATATAACCAAACAGATTGAAGCAAAAAAATTAACATTATTATACAGAAAACACTTAAAAATGTTTTAATAAATGTTTTGAGTATATATTTATCTAAAATTTTCAACTTTAATTAATCAATATTGTTAATATAATAGTCTTTGTAATCTTTTTTATTAAATAAAAATAGATTATCATTTAATGGAAGGTCTACTTCAAATGAAGTTATTGTATAAGTAGTTATTGTTCCATTTTTACCCTTTTCAATACTCTTATATATTCTATTGTTCTTTTTTTCAATTGCTAATAAGATAAAGTCAATTTCTGAATCAGAATCTATTGGTATAAGCTTTATGTATTGTAATAATTTTCTTGTTCTTTGCTCATAATAATCAACTACAGTGATATCCTGAGTTATATCCATTTTAAACTCGTAACCTTCTTCAAAAAATGTTAGAATTTTATTCGGTGTTATTGTACTTTCTTCATCAAAATCTTCTGTTGAAACTGTTACTTCTTCATCATCAGGATTTATTGTGTAAAGTTTTTTACCATCATATATAAATGTAATATCATTCCACTTTACATTATATTTGTCTCCTTTTTTCACAAAACTAACTTTGTTTGTTTGGTCAATATCCTCTTCCTCATTACTTAAATTGTGATTAATATTTATATACATACTTTCGTAAGCTTTTATATTTTCAGAAACTTTATTAAGGAGGTCTTCTGCTTGTGGATCATTTTGTGATGTAATTATTAATGTATTTAATAATAATATTAGTAGTGTGTATGTTTTTTTCATTTTATATGTTTTTTTCATTTTCAAGATGTCTGTCTAAAGCAGATAGATCAGTTATAATTACTTGTCTAGCTTTACTTCCTTCAAATGGTCCTACAATACCTGCTGCCTCAAGCTGATCAATAAGTCGACCTGCTCGATTGTAGCCAAGTTTTAATTTACGTTGAAGTAAAGAGGCAGATCCTTGTTGTGCTATAACAATAACTTCTGCTGCTTCTCTAAATAACTTGTCTCTATCAGAAATATCTATATCAAGACTTGTGCCACTTTCATCACCAATATATTCTGGTAACACATGTGCACTTGCATATGCTTTTTGAGAGCCAATAAAGTCTGTAAGTTTCTCTACTTCAGGTGTATCTACAAAAGCGCATTGTACTCGAATTAATTCATTTCCTTGTGTATAAAGCATATCACCTCTACCTATTAGTTGATCAGCACCGGAACTATCTAATATTGTTCTTGAGTCTATTTTTGAAGTCACTCTAAATGCTATTCTTGCAGGGAAATTAGCTTTTATTACACCTGTTATAACATTAACTGAAGGTCTTTGAGTGGCAATGATTAAATGTATACCAATGGCTCTCGCTAACTGAGCTATTCTAGCAATTGGAGTTTCTACTTCCTTTCCAGCTGTCATTATTAAATCTGCAAACTCATCAACTACTAAAACAATGTATGGAAGAAATTGATGTCCATCATTTGGATTTAACTTTCTGGATTTAAACTTTTTATTGTATTCTACAATATTTCTACATTGTGCATTTTTTAATAAATCATATCTGTTGTCCATTTCGATACACAATGAATTAAGTGTGTTTATCACTTTAGTGTTGTCTGTAATTATTGCTTCTTCACTATCGGGAAGTTTAGCCAAGTAATGTCTTTCAATTTTATTAAACAGAGTTAATTCAACTTTTTTAGGGTCTACAAGAACAAACTTAACCTCTGCAGGATGTTTCTTATACAATAAAGATGTTAGTACTGCATTTAAGCCAACAGACTTACCTTGACCTGTAGCTCCGGCCATTAGTAAGTGGGGCATTTTGGCTAAATCAACAACAAGAGTTTCATTACTAATTGTTTTTCCAAGAGCAATCGGTAGTATCATTTCTGACTGTTGAAACTTTTGAGATGAAATCACAGAGTGCATAGAAACTATTGTAGAGTTTTTATTAGGAACTTCAATGCCAATGGTACCTTTGCCAGGGATTGGAGCTATTATTCTAATTCCAAGAGCTGATAATGATAATGCAATATCATCTTCTAAATTTTTAATTTTAGATATTCTTACTCCAGCTTCTGGTACAATTTCATAAAGCGTAACTGTAGGACCAATAGTAGCTTTAATACTCTCAATGCCAATCTTATAATTATTAAGAGTGTTTACGATTTTAGTTTTATTTTCTTCTAATTCTTCTTTATTTATTGTTATTCCTTCGGAATCGTATTTTTTAAGAATATCTAGGTTTGGAAATTTAAAAGAGGCTAATTCTAACTTAGGGTCAAATAAGCCAAAGTCTTTCACTAATTTTTTGGATAAGTTGTCCGTTTCAGATTCTTCTTGAAATGTTTCTTTTATTTCAATTGTAATCTCATCATCGTTTAAAGACTTCTCATTGTTTTCATCTTTTAAGTTTTTATCTAGAACTAATTCATTTAGATCATTATTGTTTGTTTCTAAAATTGGATTGTCAGTATTATTTTCTATTATATCTACAGGTTCCTTAGATTCAATATCATCTAAATTTGTTATAAAACTTTCTTCTTGTTTTTTACTTTTAAAAGTAAACCAATTTTTAAATGAATCAACACCAACTTTTAACCTAAAAGTTAAATAAAATATGGCAGATAGTAGTAGTAAAAAAGAGGTTCCGATGTTTCCGATATAACTTTTTAAAAATAGATTTGATTCAAAGCCAACTATTCCAGAAAATTTTCCTGTTTCAAGATTAATTAATCCAAAGAGTAGAGAAATCCAAACCATTATTAAAATACCCCAAAACCAATGTTTAATTAATTTAGCTTTGTTTGAATCCATTAAAACAAACAGTCCAGAAATAAAAGTTAAAAAGCAAATTATATATGATGATATTCCAAATCCTTTATGTAAAAACAAATCTGCTAAAAAAGCACCAACTTTACTCATCCAGTTTTCTGGATTAACATCTTTATTTGTAAATTGAATCAAGGTACTTTGATCTGAGTTTCCTGAGAAAAAATAAGAGGTAAATGATATAAATAGTACAAAAGAAATAACTATTAATGAACTACCTATAAATAGTTTCTGAGAACTATTAAGTTTTCTCTTTTCATTGCCGAAAGAAAATATTTTACTTTTTTTATCTACTTTAGCTTTAGACATTTTTAAATAATTGATTTAGCTTACAAATTACTATAATTAATTTAATTTTTGTTATTTAGTATTACTGATAATAGTTCTTATTTTTATGCCTATTCCAGCATATATTAATGTCATAATAGGGCTCAGCCAATTAAATATTGCATATACAAAATAATCCGCAACACTTACTCCAAGCACACCATAATGATAGGCTCCACATGTATTCCATGGAATTAATGCTGAAGTTACTGTTCCGGAATCTTCAAGAGTTCTACTTAAGTTTTCAGGAGCTAAATTATTTTCTTCATAAGCTTTTTTAAACATTTTTCCAGGAATTATAATTGCAAGATATTGATCTGAAGCAAATAAATTTACTCCTAGGCAACTAGCTACAGTACTAGTAACTAGTCCAAAGGCAGAATCAGCCAACTTTAGTAATTCGTTGGTTATTTTATTTAATGCTCCAATTGCCTCCATAGCTCCTCCAAATACCATAGCGCACATTGTCAAGAGAATAACCCATAGCATTGATTCCATGCCTCCTCTCGTGTATAAATCATTTATACCTTCTAAGAGTTTAGTATTTTTAGTATTATCAATAACTTCTAGAGGAATTTCTGTAAATGTGAATACAGAACTAAATATTGCTTTTAAAGTTGATATGTCAATTTGTTCAAGAATATTACTTTGAAAAATTACAGAAACAATTATCGCAAATAAAACTCCAAATGATAATGCAATTACAGGTTTTACTTTAAAATAAGCTAATACCAAAACAGATATAGGAATTGCAAATAATAATGGAGAGATGTAAAAGTCTTTTTTTAATATTTCTGATATCATACCTATTTCTATGGCATCATTAGAACTAGAGCTATTTAAATTTAAAGTTATTATACTAAACACAACAAATGTGATTATAAAAGTTGGAAATGTGGTGTACATCATATACTTGATATGAGTATAAAGATCAGTTCCGGAAATTGCTGAAGCTAAATTCGTAGTATCACTTAGGGGTGACATTTTATCTCCAAAATATGCTCCAGAAATTACTGCTCCAGCTGTCATGCTGGGGGGAATGCCGAATGCATTACCCACAGAAACTAATGCAACTCCAATTGTCGCGGAAGTTATGTATGAGCTTCCTGCAGTTAATGAAACGATCGCTGTAATTAGTAGGGTTAATGGAAGAAAAATTGTTGGATCAATAAAGTTAATCCCGTAATAGACCATAGCAGGTATAACTCCACTGACTTTCCATGTTCCTGCTAAGGCACCAACTAGCAATAAAATTATAATCGGAGTCTTTATGCTTTTTACACTTTTATAAATTTTGATAAGTATTTCTTTTAAAGTGACCTTATTTATTAAACCTGTAATAGTGACTATTGCTGCAGTAGTTAATAGTATTATGTGGAAAGTATATGTTCCAAGCCATTCATTGTTGAAAATATTGTATACCAACATTGATACAAGAAAAATTATTGGAAAGATAGATGTGATTAAGCTTATTTCTTTTGAGTTGCTCATCTTTTAAATTAATTTAACTTCACGCATACATTCTTTAATAACTTTATAGGTTCTTTCAATGTCATTATCAAGCCCTATAGAGAACCTTATTAACCCTTCATTTAGACCCATTTGTTTTTGCTCATCTTCGGGGATTTCAGAAGAGGTAGATGATCCTGGAGTACTAAATAAGGTTTTGTAAAAACCTAAACTAACTGCTAAATATCCAACATTCTTTTGTTGCATTAGTTCCATCAAACTATTAGCTTTTTTTAAATCACCTGCGTCTATAGTTAAGATACCACCAAAACCATACTCTTCATTTAAAAATGATTCATATAATTTATTAGATGGATGACTTTTTAAGCCTGGGTAAACAGTTCTTATGCTATCTAATTCAAACATTTTTGCTAAGTACATAGCATTTTCACTGTGTTTTTTAATCCTGATATGTAGAGTTCTTAGGTTTTTAAGAACTGATGCAGCTCTTAAGCTATCCAGAGTTGATCCTAATAACATAGACGCGCCATCATTTACATCTCTAAGTTGATTAATAAAATCTTGACTACCACAAACTACACCAGCAATTGTATCGCTAGTTCCATTAATAAATTTGGTAATACTATGTATAACTATATCAGCACCTAAGTTTTTTGGCAAAATTGACAGAGGAGAAAAAGTATTGTCAACTATTAACTTAATACCAGCTTCTTTTGCAATTTTAGAAATTTTAGAAATATCTGCAATTTCTAATAATGGATTACTGACTGCTTCACAATAAATTAATTTTGTATTGCTATTAATGCTGTTTTTTATGGAATTTAAATCTGTAATGTCAACAAAACTAGTGCTGATATTGAGTTTGCTTGCAAAATTTTTTAAAAAAGCATAAGTACCGCCATAAACAGTTCTGCTAGAAACGACATGATCTCCTGACTTGCAAAGTTGTAATAAAGTAGATGTTATAGCTCCCATTCCAGATCCAAAGACAGTGGCAGATTCAGTGTTTTCCATAGCAGCTAAAGCTTCTCCTAAATATAAATTACTTGGACTTGTGTGTCTAGAGTACAGGTAACAACCCTCAGTGTTACCTTCAAAGGTATCAGACATTGATTTAGCTGATAAAAAAGTATATGTTGAAGAGTCTGAAATTGACGGATTAACTCCTCCAAATTCTCCAAAATATTGTAAATCTTGAATTTCGTTTGCTGGTTTTTTTTTCATAAAAAAGGTGTGTATTTAAGTGTTACAAGATATGGAATATTATTTTATTCAAAATTGATTTAATTGATTAAATATTCATTGCATAGACACAAAACATTTGTATTTTTGTTCAGTAATTTAATTATATTATTATGGATTCTTTTGATGTTTTAGTTATCGGATCTGGCCCAGGTGGTTATGTTTCAGCAATAAGATGTGCTCAATTAGGTATGAAAACTGCTATAGTTGAAAAATACAATACAATGGGTGGCACTTGCTTAAATGTTGGTTGTATTCCTAGTAAAGCTTTATTGGACTCATCTCATCACTTTGAAGAAGCTACCAAAAATTTTTCTAACCATGGTATTAATATTAAAGGAGAAATTTCTTTAGATTTTAATAAAATGATTTCTAGAAAGAACGATGTAGTCTCTCAAACTACAAAAGGAATTGAATTTTTAATGAATAAAAATAATATCAAAGTTTATAATGGTTTTGGTTCTTTTGTTGATAAAAATAAAGTTAAAGTAGTTTCTAATGACAGTGAGATTATTTTAGATTCAAAAAATATAATAATAGCAACTGGGAGTAAGCCTGCTTCTTTACCTTTTGTAACAATAGATAAACAGAGGATTATTTCCTCTACTGAAGCTTTAAAATTAAAAGAAATCCCTAAACATCTAATTATAATTGGTGGTGGAGTTATTGGGTTAGAGTTAGGTCAAGTTTATAAAAGATTAGGTGCTGAAGTTTCTATTATTGAATATATGGATAAAATTATTCCAACAATGGATTCTGGCTTGTCTAAAGAATTAACAAAGGTTTTTAAGAAACAGAAATTTAAAATACATACATCACACAAAGTTACAGCTGTTGAAAGAGTTGATGATGATGTTAGAGTGAAGGCTGAAGATAAAAATGGTAAACTTGTTGAATTCAATGGAGATTATTGTTTGGTTAGTATTGGAAGATCTGCTTACACTGATGGACTAAATCTTGAGGCTATTGGTTTGGAGACTACTGACAGGGGTCAGATTAAAGTTAATGATTACTTACAGACTAAGCACACCAACATATATGCTATTGGAGATGTTGTAAGTGGCGCTATGTTGGCACATAAAGCTGAAGAAGAGGGTGTATTTGTTGCTGAAATTATTTCGGGACAAAAACCACATATTGATTATAATCTTATTCCAGGTGTTGTGTACACATGGCCTGAGGTTGCCTCAGTTGGAAAAACTGAAGATTATTTAAAGGAAAACAATATTGAGTATAAAGTTGGACAATTTCCTATGCGAGCTCTAGGAAGAAGTAGAGCAAGTTCTGATTTAGATGGTTTTGTTAAGATTTTAGCAGATAAAAATACTGATGAAATTATTGGAGTACACATGATTGGTGCTAGATGTGCAGATTTGATTTCTGAAGCCGTTGTTGCTATGGAGTATCGAGCATCAGCTGAAGATATAGCTAGAATATCACATGCTCACCCTACTTACTCTGAAGCCATTAAAGAAGCAGCTTTAGCTGCTACTGAAAACAGAGCTCTACACATATAACTAATTCTGTGTACAGATCTTTATTATATTTGTGATAAATATTACGATATAATGTTAGATGAATTTAAATCTCATTTACTGAGTAAATTACCTTTTTTATTCAAAAGTAAAATTATAGTTGCTACCTCTTCTGGTGTTGATAGTGTTGTGCTATGTAATTTATGTAAAAAATTAGATTTGGATTTTTCAATTGCGCATTGTAATTTTTCACTAAGGGGAAATGAAAGTGATTTAGATGCTGAGTTTTCTAAAAATTTTGCAAAGTCTTTAAATGTAAAATATTATTCCAAAACTTTTAATACGTTGAAATATAAGAAAGAAAATGCTTTATCGACACAAATGGCTGCTAGGGAGCTTAGATATGCATGGTTTGATACTATATCAATTGATTATGATTACGTATTAACAGCTCATCATTTAGATGACCAACTGGAGACTTTTTTTATAAATTTGTCTAGAGGTAGTGGTTTAGATGGGCTTTCTGGAATTCCTGTTGTTGCCAATAAATTAGTACGTCCATTATTAAATTTTTCAAAGGATGAAATTTTAAAGTTTGCTAAAAACAATAATATTACTTGGAGGGAGGATAGTAGTAATAATTCAAATGTCTATTTAAGGAATGATATAAGAAATAATATAATTCCTAGATTTAAGAAATTTAACCCAAGTTTGTTAAAAGGTTTTAAAAATACCTTATTATTTTTGCAAGGTTCAAAATCAATTTTAAAGAAAAAAATTGATGAAGTTTATGAAATGATTGTAACTAAAGAGGATTATCAAACTAAATATGATATTAATAAAATCTTAGAGTTAGATAATTTAGACTTCTATTTGTATGAGTTTTTTTATAAATATGGATTCACTAACATTGTTGATATTAAAAAAATTCTCAGCTCTCAAGCTGGTAAGTATGTGATCTCAAAAACTCATAGATTGGTTAAGGATAGAAGTTGTCTTATTTTGGAGAAGATTTCTGATTTGTCTTTCGATACTGTTTATGTTGATAATGAATTATTGGACTTAAATGTTCTTTATGGATCTTTGAAATTTAGTTCAATTAATAGTTTGGATTGTGCTAATGATGCATCAAATGTATTTATTGACGAAGATTGTTTGATTTATCCTCTTAAGGTGGTTTCTTATCTTCCTGGTATGTGGTTTATTCCTCTAGGAATGAAGGGTAAAAAATCATTAAGTAAGTTTTTAAAAGATGAAAAAACTTCTTTAACAGATAAAAAGAGAACTCTTGTTCTTGTGAATGGCAATAATGAAATAATATGGGTCATTAATCATAGAATTGATGATAGATATAAAATAACTGAATCCTCAAAAAAAATATTAAAAATTAGCTTTAATAAATTTTGATATCAATAAAAAACATAGGTCCTGGGACTGTTATTGCTGCGGCTTTTATAGGTCCAGGCACTATTACAATGTGTTCAATTGCAGGATCTAAATATGGTTTAGATTTAATGTGGGCTTTACTATTTTCATTATTGGTAACTACGATTCTACAATTAACTGCTGCTAAAATAGGATTGATTACTCAAAAAGGATTATCAGCCAACTTACTGGAAAGTTTTGATAGCCAAACTTTTAAATATTTAGCTATAGCTTTAGTTTTATCTGCAATATTAGTTGGTAATACTGCCTATCAAGCAGGTAATATTAGTGGTGGTGTTTTGGGTGTAAGTTCAATTTTTGGTCAATTATCATATTCATTCACAGGATTTAATATAAACTTTTACTCAATCATAGTTGGCTTATTGGCTTTTGTAATTTTATTTACAGGGAATAGAAGGTTTATTGAGAGGGTTTTAATAGGTCTAGTTTTAATAATGAGTTTGGCATTTTTGACTTCTGCAATAATTGTTCAGCCTGATTTTGTTTTAATAATAAAAGGGTTGTTTATTCCAAAGTTTCCTGAGGGAAGTTTGTTAGTTATTATTGGTTTAATAGGAACAACAGTGGTACCATATAATATTTTTTTACACGCATCATTAGTTAGCGATAAATGGGATAGTGTATCGGACTTGAAATTCGTAAAAATAGACACTTTGTTAGCTGTTGTATTAGGTGGTATTATTTCATTATCCGTAATGATAACTGCTTCAGCTATTGGAGATGTTAATATTCAGAGTGCATCAGATTTAGCTTTAGGTATAGAGCCTTTATTTGGTGGTTTTTCTAAGTTGATTATTTCTTTAGGTTTATTTGCCGCTGGCTTGACCAGCTCAGTAACAGCGCCGCTAGCTGCTGCTTACGTAACTTGCGGATGTATGCGTTGGGAAGCTAACATAAGGTCGAAAAAATTTAGAGGAATATGGCTTATTGTATTGTTCTTGGGTGTAATATTTTCAAGTTTAGATTTTAGTTCTATCGAGATTATAAAATTCGCTCAAGTTGCAAATGGTATTTTACTTCCAGTAATAGCAGTGTTTTTATTAATTGTAGCTAATAATGCTCGTTTGTTAAATAATCAGGTTAATGGTTATTTTCTTAATTTAATAACAATTATTATAATTTTGTTTACCATGTTTATTGGGATTAAAAGTGTTTTATCTGTAATAGGTGTAATTTGAAAAGATTAAAAATAAATTCTGATGTTGGGGAAGGGGTGTTTAAAGAAGGTGCTTTAATGCCATATTTAAATGCTTGCTCGATTGCTTGTGGTGGTCATTACGGAAATGAGCAGACAATGATTAAAACAGCCAAATTAGCCATTTCTCACGGAGTTAAAATTGGTGCTCATCCATCATACCCCGATAAAACTAATTTTGGAAGAAAAGAAATGCTTATTAGTATAGATGATTTAAAAGATTCATTGTATGATCAAATATCTTCTCTATTATTGATTTTAAATAACTTAGGTGTGTATAAATTGGATCATATTAAAGCTCATGGTGCTTTGTATCATAAATGTTTTGTAGATGATAAGATTGCTAATTCCTTTATTGAGGTTGTCAAGTCGTTTAAAAATGTTAAAATTTTAGCTCCATACAAATCAGTTGTATCAAAAATTGCCAAAAAACATGGAGTTAAAGTAGATTATGAGGTCTTTTTAGATAGAAATTATAATGATGATTATAGTTTGGTTTCAAGATCAGAGACAAATTCTATGCTTGAAAACGGGTTAGAAATGTCGAATAGATATAAAATGGTAGTCAATGAATCTAAAATTAAAACTATTTCTAATAGCTTGATTGATATAGTAGGTGATACATTTTGTGTCCATAGTGATACAAAAAATTCACATTTACTTTTGAATAACTTTTACGAAAATTATTTTTCTAATGATTAAGCAAATATATAACTTAAATTATCATCGATTTAATTCAAAATCTATTTTGATATCTTGGCCAAATTTGATTAATGATGATGTTTTATTTGATGTTTTATCCTTTAAAAAATCAATTCACCTAACTAATAAAGCTTTAGTTGATGTAATTAATGCATATAGCTCATTATTAGTTATTTACGATAAAGATATAGATAATATCTATGACGAAATAGAGAGCTTAAAATTGGTGTATTCAAATAAAAAAAAAGATACAGTTGAAAGTAAAATTGTTTGGAAAATACCAGTATGTTATAATGATTATTTTGGCACTGATTTGGAGAATATTAGTAAGAAAACAAATATAGACAAAGACGAAATTATAGAACTTCACTATAAAAACACATATAGAGTTTGTTTTTTAGGTTTTTTACCAGGTTTTTTATATTTAAGTAATTTGAATAAGAGATTGTATTTTCCGAGAAAAGTTCAACCAGATTTAAATATCATTAAAGGTTCAGTTGGTATAGGAGGAAATCAGACAGGAGTATACCCTTCAAATAGTCCTGGTGGTTGGAATATTATTGGAAACTCCCCTGTTAGTTTCATAGATAAAGATAAGCTTCATAAAATTTCATTTGCCAGTCCTGGAGATTCAATAAAATTCTATCCAATAGATTTTAAGGAACATAATTATATTTCAAAAAATTTAGATAGCTATATAATAGAATCGGAGGTGATTAATGATTAAAATCATCAAACCTGGATTATATTCTACTATTCAAGATAAAGGAAGAGTGGGTATGCAATCATATGGAATTCCCTGTTCTGGAACTATGGATAGTTTTTCATCTGACTTAGCAAATAAGATATTAAACAACTCAGGAAATTCAGCAGTATTAGAAATTACAATGGTAGGTCCTGTTTTAGAATTTGTTTATGAAACTGTTATATGTATAACTGGTGCTAATTTATCTCCTTTATTAAATAATAAAATTATTAAAATGAATAACCCGATTTTTATTAAATCTAATGATATTTTAAGTTTTGGGGTGTTGAAAAGCGGTTTAAGAAGTTATATAGCTGTTTTAGGTGGATTTAAGAGCGAAAAAGTATTTGGAAGCAGAAGTATGTTCAAAAACTTAACAAGAGCCGTAAAATTAGCTAAGAATGATGTTTTAAATTTTAATAAAGACATTATTTTTAAATCGTCAAAAATTAATTTAAATAAAACATCAAATATTGATAATAAGATTGTTGTATTTAAAGGCCCTGAATATGATATATTAAATTCTAGTCAAAAAGATTTTATATCATCTAAAAAATTTAGGATTTCAAACAATTATAATAGAATGGCTATTCAATTGACTGATTTATTATCTAATACTTTAGAACCAATAATTACTTCTATGGTCATGCCTGGAACAGTACAGTTAACTCCAGCAGGTAATTTGATAATATTAATGAAAGATTGTCAAACAACTGGTGGTTACCCAAGAATACTTCAAGTAGAAGAAAAATCAATTAATTCTTTGGCGCAATTAAAAAAAGATTCTGAGCTATGGTTTAGTTTAAAAATCTAAGCAACTTTTTTAAACTTTTTAATTTTCCTTCATATGGTGCATATCTAGTACTTATATCTAACCAATTCCCCTTTTTAACAATAGGTTTTTGATGTGAAAATAATTTGAAACCAGATTCACCATGATATGCACCCATTCCACTTTGTCCAACTCCTCCAAATGGAAGCCTATGATTACCAAATTGAATCATAGTGTCATTAATTACTCCTCCTCCAAAACTAACCTTGTTTATAATATCATTGTAAAACTCTGAACTTTTACTAAATATGTAAAGAGCTAATGGTTTTTCGTAATTATAAATTAATTTAAAAATATCTTCTCTATTATTAAATTCTATGATAGGGAGTATTGGTCCAAAAATTTCATTTCTCATTAAATCAGATTTTAAATCAGGATTGTTGATTATTGTAGGGGATAAGTATTTTTTATCAATATTGTGGTTACCTCCATAGATTATCTCCTGGTCATTAAGCATAGAAATTAGTCGTTGTGTATTTTGTTGATTTATAATTCTAGGATAATCCTCTGAATTTTCTTGATTTTTTCCATAAGCTCTTTCTATTTCTAGAATTAGTTCTTCAATCAGATTCTTTTTTATGGACTTTTCGACTATTAAATAATCAGGTGCGATACAAGTTTGACCTGCGTTAACAAATTTACCCCAGATTAATCTCTTTGCCGTAAGCTTGACATCTGTATTTTTATCAATTATGCATGGATTTTTACCTCCAAGTTCTAAGGTTACTGGAGTTAAGAATTTGGAAGCTGCTTTGGCTACAATTTTTCCAACATTTACACTTCCTGTAAAAAATATGTAATCCCAACGAAGTTCTAATAGTTTCGTCGCAACTTTTGAGTCTCCTAAAATCACTTTCACATAATCTTCAACAAATATATTTGAAATAATCTCTTTAACTAATTTTGAAGTATTTGGAGAGTGTTCACTGGGTTTAATAACAACTGTATTTCCTGCAGCTATTGATGATATAAGTGGTAGTAAAGCCAATTGAAACGGATAATTCCATGGAGAAATAATAAGGGTAATCCCGTATGGTTCTAATAACAAGTAATCTTTTGAAGGAAAGCTTGCTAAAGTCGATTTTACCCTCTTAGGTTTACTCCATTTATTAAGTTTTTTCTTAATTAACTTAATTTCACTTTTTAAAATAGCTATTTCTGTTAAATAACTCTCAAAATTAGATTTATTCAAATCTTTTTTAAGTGCTTCAAAAATTCTTGATTCGTTAGTCGTAATTGATGAGTCAAGTTTTTCTAGCGCTTGAATTCTTTTTTTTATAGACCTGGTATTTCCTGATAAAAAATAAGCTTTTTGTTTGGTAAAAAAATCTAAATTTAACATAATACGTATCTAAAGGCAAGAGTTCCATACAGGATCTATTGGAGTTGGTGTGGTTAATTTAATATATTTTTTGCTCACTGGATGAATAAATTCTAATTTTCTAGAATGTAGATTTATCCCACCATTTTTGTTACTTCTTTTAGCCCCATATTTTAAATCACCTTTTATAGGAGATCCTATTGAACTTAATTGACACCTAATTTGGTGATGTCTTCCTGTTTTAAGATTTATTTTTAACAAATAATAATTGTCTAGTTTTTTAATTATTTCAAACTCAAGAATAGACTTTTTTTTATCTTTACCTTCTTTTAAATAGCTTGTTGATTTATTATTTTTAGGATTTTTTTTAAGCCAACTAATAATTGTTCCATTATCTTTTTTTGGCTTATTTTTTACAATTGCCCAATAAGTTTTTTTGATTTCTTTATCAACAAGCATTTTATTTAATCTTGCTAATGCTTTCGAAGTTTTGGCAAATATGATTGCGCCACTTGTGGGCCTATCAATTCTGTGAACTGTTCCGAGAAAAACATCTCCAGGTTTTTTGTATTTTAATTTAATATATTTTTTTACATGATTAAGTAGGGGAGTGTCACCAGTTTTATCACCTTGAACTATATCGCCACATCTTTTGTTTATCACAATGATATGATTATCTTCATGAAGAATCAATAAATTATTTTCATTGCTTCTATTTTCCATTATAAACTAATACTGTTCATCTTTATTGGGAAAATCTTTAGTCTTAACATCCTTACTGTACTGAGATATTGCTTTAGACATGTCATCAAAAAGACTTAAATATCTTCTTAAAAACCTTGGGTTGAATTGTTTAGTCATTCCTAACATGTCGTGAAGGACAAGTACTTGTCCATCAACTTCACTTCCAGCACCAATACCAATTACAGGAATAGTTAAGTTTTTAGATATTATAGATGCTAATTTAGCTGGAATTTTTTCTAGAACTATTGCAAAGCACCCAACTTTTTCTAACATTTTTGCATCCTCAATTAATTTTTTTGCTTCAGCATCCTCTTTTGCTCTTACAGTATATGTTCCAAATTTATATATAGACTGAGGAGTTAAACCCAAGTGTCCCATTACTGGAATTCCAGCATTAATGATTCTTTTAATAGAATCTTTGATTTCTTTTCCTCCCTCAAGTTTAACTGAGTGAGCTCCACTTTCTTTCATTATTCTTATAGCTGACCTAAGAGCTTCTTTTGAGTCACTTTGATATGTTCCAAACGGAAGATCTACAACTACTAATGATCGATTAACTCCCCTTATGACTGAAGAGGCATGATATATCATTTGATCCAATGTGATCGGTAAAGTGGTTTCATGACCAGCCATTACATTACTAGCAGAATCCCCTACCAGTATAACATCAATTCCTGACCCATCAACTATTTGAGCCATCGTGTAGTCATATGCTGTTAACATAGAAATCTTTTCTTTCTTTGATTTCATATCTGTTAAAGTCTTGACAGTTATTCTTTTGTATACTTCTTTATTTATTGACATTTTGATTGGTTTAAAGTGTAAAAGTAATAAATATATAGATAGTTAAAATTTATTTTTGAAAATTGTTTTCATCTTAAATTTTTATAAAAAATGACAAAATGGCATAATTATTTATAAATAAATGACAAAATTGATAAATATATCTATTGGCACAATCATTGAACATTAATTGTTGAATTTAAAAAAAAGAATTTAATAATTAAATAAATATATTATGAGTAAAATTATCGGAATTGATTTAGGAACTACAAATTCATGTGTCTCTGTTATGGAAGGAAATGAGCCAGTAGTTATTCCAAATGCAGAAGGTAAAAGAACAACTCCTTCAGTTATTGCATTTGTTGAAGGTGGTGAAATTAAAGTTGGTGATCCTGCGAAAAGACAAGCAGTAACTAATCCTACTAAAACAGTTTATTCTGTTAAAAGGTTTATGGGTAACAAGTTTTCTGAGTCTTCTAAAGAAACGGGAAGAGTACCTTACAAGGTTGTTAAAGGTGATAATGATACACCTAGAGTAGACATTGATGGTAGATTATATACTCCTCAAGAATTATCTGCAATGATTCTACAAAAAATGAAAAAAACAGCAGAAGACTACTTAGGTTCGTCTGTGAGTGAAGCTGTTATTACCGTACCAGCGTATTTTAATGATTCTCAGCGTCAAGCAACAAAAGAAGCAGGAGAAATTGCGGGTTTAAAAGTAAGCCGAATCATTAATGAGCCAACCTCAGCTGCATTAGCTTATGGTATGGATAAAAAAGGAAAAGATCAAAAAATTGTTGTATTTGATTTTGGTGGTGGAACACATGATGTTTCTATACTTGAATTAGGTGATGGTGTGTTTGAGGTTCTTTCAACTGATGGAGATACACACTTAGGTGGAGATGATGTTGATGAAAAAATAATTAATTGGTTAGCTGAAGAGTTTAAGTCTGAAGAAAACATGGATTTAAGAAAAGATCCTATGTCTTTACAAAGATTAAAAGAAGCTGCTGAAAAAGCTAAAATTGAACTTTCAGCATCTCCTCAGACAGAAATCAATTTACCATATATAACTGCAACAGCAAGCGGTCCTAAACACTTAGTTAGAACTTTAACAAAAGCTAAATTTGAGCAATTAATTGATGATTTAATTAAAAGAACAATAGCTCCATGTAAATCAGCATTAAAAGCTGCAGATTTATCTACTAGCGATATTGATGAAATAATACTAGTTGGAGGTTCCACAAGAATTCCTGCTGTTCAAGATGCTGTTGAAAAGTTTTTTGGAAAAAAACCTAACAGAGGAGTTAATCCCGATGAAGTAGTAGCTGTTGGAGCTGCAATTCAAGGTGGGGTTTTAACTGGTGATGTGAAGGACGTTCTATTATTAGATGTAACTCCACTATCATTAGGTATTGAAACTATGGGCAATGTTATGACTAAATTAATTGAGTCTAATACAACTATTCCTACAAAAAAATCACAAATATTTTCGACTGCTGCTGACAATCAGCCTTCTGTAGAAATTCATGTTTTACAAGGAGAAAGACCTATGGCTGTGGATAACAAAACGATTGGAAAATTTCATCTAGATGGAATACCACCAGCTCAAAGAGGAACTCCTCAAATTGAAGTTACTTTTGATATTGATGCAAATGGTATAATTAAAGTTTCTGCCACAGATAAAGCAACAAATAAAACTCAAGATATTCGTATCGAAGCTTCATCAGGTTTAACTGAAGAAGAAATTCAAAAAATGAAGCAAGAAGCTGAGTCTAATGCAGAAGCAGATGCTAAAACAAAAGAAAAAGTTGATAAATTAAATAGCGCTGATGCCATGATTTTTCAAACTGAAAAGCAGTTAAAAGAATTTGGCGATAAATTATCTGATGATAAGAAGAAGCCAATTGAAGATGCTTTGGAAGAGTTGAAAAAAGCTTACGAAACTAAAGAAATCGAAGTTATTGATCCAGCATTGGAAAAAATCAATGAAGTTTGGAAGTCTGCTAGTGAGGAAATGTATAAAGCTCAAGCAGAATCTCAACAGGGAGCACCAAATGATGCAGATCAAAATAAAGATGCTGGTTCGGATGATGTAGAAGATGTTGACTTTGAGGAAGTTAAAGAAGACTAAGAATTAATTAGTTTTTACAATATAAAAAAGGATGCATAATAAATGCATCCTTTTTTAATTTATAATAGACTCAATTATCTCCGTTTTAATTTCATGTTTACCTTTAAATTCAATATAATTTATATCTGAAAAGAGATGTTCAATCTTATTTTTCTCTGAATTTAAGAAATCCCCATGAATATATTCGTCGTTATCTCCATACACATAGTAAATTGTAGCTTTATTTTCTAAATATTTAAAGTCATTTGCTGTTAATTCTTTAGGAATACCACCAGACATTAGAATTAATTTAGATACTTTAATTTTTCTTTTTGCCAAATATCTCATGGCTACAGAGACTCCTTGTGAATATCCTAAAAAAATAAAGTTTAAGTTTTTAACTTTCTCATTATTTAAAACACTATCAAAGTAATTTATAACATTTTCAATTTCTTTTACTGTATTTTCCTTTGTCAGCCAAGAAGCGCCAACATATTTCATCTTTGGAGCTACATAATATTTACTTTGAGCTTGTGGTATGATTATATAATTATCGTCACTATTTAGTCCTTTAAAGTATTTTAAAAAATATCTGCTTAAATATCCCATTCCATGGCAAGCAAATATTACATTTTTTGTTTTGTTAGTTAAATAGTTTAATGTGGTGTAAGAATTAGAGATATTATAAACAATTTCTTTTTCAGTTGAATTCATTTTAAACTTGGTTTTGTATTTTTGAAAAAAAAAACAATGTTAGAAAATAAAGATATAATATTACAAGAAGCCAGCAAAGTTTGTAAGAATACTTTAATGGAGACCCTTAATATTGAGCCAGTTGATTTTGGTGAAGATTTTTTGATTTTAAGAATGCCTGTTAATTCAAAAGTTTATCAGCCAGACGGAGTTCTTCATGGAGGGGCTACAGCTGCTCTGGCTGAATCTGCAGGAAGTATGGCTACACACATGTTATTTAAAGATTCTAACTTTATGGTTAGAGGTATTGAAATTACAGCAAATCATTTAAAGAGTGTTAAAGAAGGTTATGTTTATGCAAAAGCTACTTTTATTCATAAAGGTAGAACTACACAACTTATATCAATTAACATTACAGATGATTCTAATAATTTAATCTCTCATTGTAAATTAACTACAATATCTTTACCTAAATCTAAATAGATTAATGAATCAATCTGATTTATTTAAAATTATTACCAATCATAAGGATAATAGCCTGCCTTTTGTAGTTTTTAATGAGCCTTATTCCGATAATATAATTGCAAAACTCCAAATTGACGACACACTTCATACAGAATGTGATTTAAGTACCGGGGCCTTTATTTTTGCTCCTTTTGACTCAGAAAAATTTAATAAGATTTATATGCCATTTGATAAATGTAAATCTTATAAATCAGTCAATTTAAATGAAGTTATTAAATCAAATCTCAAAAATAAGAGATCAGATAATAAATTAAATAAAAGTTCTCACATTAATCTTATTAACAAATCTTTATTAGCTATAAATGATGGTATTATAAAAAAAGTTGTTTTATCTAGGGTAGAATCTATGTCAATCAATTCTGTTGACATAGCCATGGTATTTCAAAAGCTACTTTCTTTTTATAGAAATTCTTTTGTTTACATCTGGTTTCATCCAAAAGTAGGTTTTTGGGTTGGGGCATCACCAGAAAAACTATTGACTATCGAAGATGATTTTATGCAGACTGTAGCTCTTGCTGGAACAACTAAAGAAAGCTCAGATGGCTTGGTTAATTGGTCTGATAAGGAGATTAAAGAACAACAATATGTTAAATCTTATATTTTAGATTCTTTAAATAATGTTGTAGATAACCTATCATCTGATGAATTAGTTAATGTAAAATCTGGTGATTTATATCATTTATGTTCAAAGATTAGTGGTACTTTAAAATCTTTCAGTGATTATAAAGATATTATAAAATTAATCCATCCTACTCCGGCTGTTTGTGGTATTCCTTTAAATGCTTCCAAAGAATTTATAAGTAAAAATGAATGCTATGATAGGTCTTATTATACTGGTTATTTAGGAGTCGTATCTCCTAATAAAAAATCAGTTAAGTTGTATGTTAATTTAAGATGTGCTGAAGTATTTGAAAATTCTATCAAAATTTATGTTGGTGGAGGTATTACTAGAGAATCTAAACCTGCAGATGAATTTGAAGAAACTATAGCTAAATCTCATATAATGAAAAATGTTTTTTATTAAAAAACTAATTTTCTTAATTCATATCTTTGCACTCTATTTTATTTAAATGAATTTTTCAAAAAATATCCTTGCACAATCTATAACGGACTTATGTTTTAAAAAGAATATTAAAAACATAGTTATTTCTCCGGGGAGTAGAAACGCACCTTTGACTTTGGGTTTTAATCTTCACCCTTACTTTAAAACATACAGTTTGGTCGACGAGAGGGCTGCTGCTTTTTTTGCCTTAGGTATTGCTCAACAGGTTAAGTTTCCAGTAGTTTTAGTATGTACTTCCGGTAGTGCTTTACTTAATTATTATCCAGCAATTTCAGAGGCTTACTATAGCAATATTCCATTAGTGATTCTTTCTGCTGATAGACCTGAAAGACTTTTGAATATTGGTGATGGACAAACCATAAATCAAAAAAATGTTTTTGATAAAAATATAGGTTACTCTGAAAATTTAAATCAAAATGATAATTATTATCTAAATCTTTTTGGCTTAAGAGATAATAATCAAGATAAAATAAATAAAGCTTTAAACTTTTCAATTGAGAAACAAACCCCAGTACATATTAATATACCATTTTCAGAGCCTTTATATGAAATTACAAATAGTTTATCTGTCAATACAATCAATAAACTTCCTGGACTTAATAATCAAAATATCAAAAACATAAGCTCATTTAGAAATAAATGGCAAAATTCAATTAAAAAAATTATTCTCATTGGAGTGTCTTCACCTGAAATATTATGCAAAAAATCAATTGATTTATTAGCAAGTGATTCTTCTTTATTAGTTTTAACTGAAAACACTTCAAATGTTTATCATCCTTCTTTTTGTAATAAAATTGATCAATTAATAGCTCCATTAACTAACAAGGAATTAAAAGAATTTAGACCAGAAATTTTGATTACTATTGGAGGTATGATTATCTCCAAAAAGATTAAGGCAATCTTTAGAGATAATAAACCTAAAGAACACTGGCATATCGGAATTCACGACGCAAATGATACATTTTTTTGCTTAACAAAACATTTTAAAACAATTCCTAACAATATTATTTCTAAGTTATATGAAAACTTTAATGATAATGGTACTGATTATCATAATAAATGGGATTTAATTATTTCAAAAAGAAAAGAAAAACATAAAAAATATTTATCTAAACTTATTTATTGTGATTTCAAGGTTTTTGATTATGTTTTAAAATCAATCCCCTCCAATTCCATGTTGCAAGTTTCTAATAGTTCAGCTATTCGATATACACAACTATTTGATATAGATAGTTCAATTAATGTATTCTGTAATCGTGGAACAAGTGGTATTGATGGTAGTACATCGACAGCCATAGGAGCTGCAAGTGTCTTTAAAGGTAATACTGTATTTATAACTGGAGACCTTAGTTTTTTCTATGATAGTAATGCGCTTTGGAACAATTTTATTCCAACCAGCTTTAGGATAATACTAATTAACAATAAAGGTGGTGGTATTTTTAAAATTTTGACAAAAGATAATAACACAGAATTATTTAAAAAATTCTTTGAAACCAAACATGATTTATATGCCAAAGATTTATGTAATATGTATGGTTTTGAATACTTCAGCAGCGATGATGAAGATAAACTAAAGAATGTTTTAAATGATTTTTACAATCAATCTGAGAAACCTAGATTATTAGAGGTTAATACAGATAACGACTACAATCAAGATTATCTATTAAATTATTTTGACTATATAAAATAAGAATTCTAATATTCGTACCTTTGAAGTATGATAGAATTAGGTGTAATTAATAAATTAAAAATTCTTCGCCATACTCCTCCTGGTCTTTTTTTAGGTGACGAAGAGGACAACGAAGTCTTACTGCCAAACAGATATGTTCCTGAAAGTTATGAAATTGACGATTTTATAGATGTATTTGTTTATTTAGATAATGAAGAACGAATAGTTTCAGTGACAGATATTCCTTACATTCAAAGGAATAATTTTGCTTTGTTAAGATGTAATGAAGTTACAAATTTTGGTGCCTTTTTAGATTGGGGTTTAGTAAAAGAATTATTTTGTCCATTTAAAGAAATGGCTTTTAAAATGAAAAAAGGTGACTGGTACTTAGTTCATTGTTATTTAGATGAAGAAACCAATAGACTACTCGCATCCAGTAAAACAAATAGATTTTTAGACAATAAAACACTAACTGTTGAACAATTTGATGAAGTTGATCTGATTATATCACATCCGTCTGAATTAGGTATGAATGTAATAGTAAATAATATTCATTCAGGATTAATATTTAGCAATAATATCTTTAAAGATATTTCTGTTGGTGACAAATTAAAAGGAGTTGTAAAAAAAGTTCACGCAAATAACAAATTAGATATTTCTCTGGGCCATATAGGTTATAGAAACATTGAACCTAACTCTAATTTTATATTAGAAAAAATTACTGATTCAGATGGTTTTATTGCTATTAATGATAAATCTTCCCCAGAAATAATTAAAGATAAATTTCAAATGAGTAAAAAATCATTTAAAAAAGCTCTAGGTGGTTTATATAAACAAAAACTAATTACTATTAAAGATGATGGTATTCATTTAAATCATAAATAAATTATAATGGATAAAATTAATTGGATTAAGCAAAACAACTACAAAGACATTACATACAACAAATCATGTGGCGTCGCTAGAATAGCATTTAATAGACCAGATGTAAGAAATGCCTTTAGACCTCAAACAACTTCTGAACTTTATGATGCAATGTATGATGCACAGGAAGATACCTCAATTGGAGTGGTTTTGTTGAGTGCAGAAGGACCTTCTTCAAAGGATGGAGTTTATTCATTTTGTAGTGGTGGAGATCAAAAAGCAAGAGGTAAACAAGGATATGTTGGAGAAGATGGGTATCATAGATTAAATATTTTAGAAGTTCAACGACTAATAAGAATGATGCCTAAAGTAGTTATTGCTGTAATCCCAGGCTGGGCTGTTGGTGGAGGTCATAGTTTGCATGTAGTTTGTGATTTATCAATTGCAAGTAAAGAGCATGCTATTTTTAAACAAACTGATGCTGATGTTACTAGTTTTGATGGTGGGTACGGTTCAGCTTACTTAGCTAAAATGGTAGGACAAAAAAAAGCAAGAGAAATCTTTTTCTTGGGTAAAAGCTATTCTGCAACTGAAGCTCTTGAGATGGGAATGGTTAATACTGTCGTTGCTCATGAAGAATTAGAATCTACAGCTTATCAATGGGCTCAAGAAATCTTAAAAAAATCTCCGACATCAATTAAAATGTTAAAGTTTGCCATGAATCTGACTGATGACGGTATGGTAGGTCAACAGGTTTTTGCAGGTGAAGCAACTAGGCTAGCATATATGACAGATGAAGCTAAAGAAGGCAGAGATGCTTTTCTAGAAAAAAGACCCCCAAACTTTAATAAGAAATGGATTCCTTAAGTATATGACTAATTTTAAAGTATGGATATCAAGTTTTAGATTAAGAACTCTTCCTTTATCAATTTCGGGTATTATATTAGGCAGCGCTTTAGCATATTCAAACCAATTCTTTAACACCACTATTTTTGTATTTGCTTTATTAACTACTATTTCTTTACAAATACTATCTAACCTTGCAAATGATTATGGAGATGGAATTAAGGGAACAGATAATAACAATAGAATAGGGCCTGAAAGAGCTATTCAAAGTGGCTTAATTTCTCCTATACAGATGAAATATGCTATAATAACTAATGTTTTAATACTAATAGTACTCATTACTACATTATTGTATTTTTCTTTCGGTACTAATGAATATTTAAACCTTCTTACTTTTTTTACTTTAGGAATTATTAGTATTTACTCAGCAATAAAATATACAGTAGGTAATAAAGCATATGGCTATTATGCTTTAGGAGACCTTTTCGTACTATTATTTTTTGGATTTTTAAGTGTTATGGGTTCATACTATTTATACGCAAAGAATTTAGAGATTAATATAATATTACCATCCTTTTCTATTGGACTTTTAAGTGTAGCTGTAATTAATTTAAATAATATGAGAGATTTGGTTTCAGACAAGTTATCTAATAAAATTACTGTTGCTGGAAAATTAGGTTTTGCTAATTCAAAAAAATATCATTTTTTAATTTTAATTAGTTCCATTGTATTTTCTTTACTATTTATCTTGTTTTTTTATTACAAACCTCTCAGTTTAATTGTTATTATTTCTTATATCCCAATTGTTCTTCATTTGAAAAAAGTTTATACTATAACAAAACCTGTTGAATATAATGATGAATTAAAAAAAGTTGCAATCTCGACATTTCTTTTTTCAGTTATTCATTCATTAATTATTATAATATAGTTTTATCATTAATGGTAGCATTTTATAAGAAATATAAATTTTTATTTAAAATTCCTGGGGGAACATCTAGAGGAATTTTACATGAAAAATATTCCTGGTTTTTATTTTTAAAAAATAATTCAAAAGTTGGAGTAGGAGAGTGTAGTATAATTAATGGACTAAGTATTGATGATTCTTCAAAAATTGAATCTAAATTGGACTGGATTTGTTCAAATATTGATAAATCACCTTCTTTCCTATTTAATGAACTAATTGATTTTCCAGCTCTAGCATTTGGTCTGGAGATGGCTTTGAAGGCAGTTGACGCTGAGAAAGAAAATGTTTTGTTTCCGTCAGATTTTACAAATGGAAAAACTAGTATACCAATCAATGGTTTGGTTTGGATGGGTGATATAGACTTTATGAAGAGTCAGGTTGACTTAAAACTTTCAGAGGGTTACAAATGCTTAAAACTTAAAATTGGTGCTTTAGACTTTGACAAAGAGTATTCTTTGCTAAAAAGTATTAGAGACAAGTATTCTCCTTCTGAGCTTGAAATTAGACTTGATGCCAATGGAGCATATTCTTATAAAGATTCATTAGAGATTTTAAATAAACTCTCAGAATTAAATATTCACTCTATCGAACAGCCCATAAAACCGGGTCAGATTAAACAAATGTCTAAATTATGCCTTAGTTCACCCATTCCTATTGCTTTAGATGAAGAATTAATAGGCATTAACACTATTAAAAATAAAATTAAATTAATAGAAGATATTAAACCACAATATATAATTCTTAAACCCAGTTTAATTGGTGGTTTTAGATCTTCAATGGAGTGGATCAGCATATTACCAAAAAGTACAAAGTATTGGGTCACGAGTGCATTGGAGAGTAATATCGGTTTAAGTGCTATATCTCAATGGGTGTATACTCTAAATCCC
>ENA-OQVM01000643-OQVM01000643.1-marine-metagenome-genome-assembly--contig:-NODE-643-length-53244-cov-4.795437_pt1 | contig 53244 bp, 58 predicted proteins | sample MGYA00237776_ERZ505498 | MGnify/ENA primary metagenome ERZ505498 (study PRJEB26159, sample SAMN06265151) | marine metagenome | isolation source: Helgoland LTER site | place: Germany:Helgoland, sampling...
TTTCTATTTAATAATATTATAAATCTTTACCCACCATCCTACCCACCATAAAGCTTTAGATAGAAAACTGAATTTGGATAATCATAGTTCCTTTAGGAGATTTAGTAGAATTTATCATCTATCTATGTTTTCCTGCACCAGAAGAATCCTTCGTTATGAAACAAAAAATATAGCCCCAATTTTCATTATTCTGTGAAAAATCATATCCTGTGGGTTTATAAATTTTTGATCAAAAACTCTATTTTATAATCCCGTATATTTGAGCTGCGTCTTTATTCACTGTCCAACCATCGCGGTCGCTGCACTTGCTAAGTGTTTTCGTGTACAAACGATCACCTGCATTTTTTCCTAACATCCTAACGTAATAATTCTGCAAATCGGGAGCAGACTTTACACAATTTATTCCACCAATTCTTTTATAATACGGTGCATGAAACATAAGTTCTGCATTACCTACCATCTTCTTCATACTGCCCCCCAAAAAAGCTACGGCGCAAGATGAAGCGCATTCTGCATTGGGGATTTTTCTTACTCTGTAGAACCCTTTTCACAAAAGTATTTAGCCATCCTTTGTATGCAAAGATACAATCTCGTTAAACGCACTTTCACTTAACTTGCCATTCTTAAATGCTTCAAAGGCTGTATCCAACAAACTACCCTCTACAACTTTAATGTCATCTTTCTTCACACGCTTTGGCATTTGCGTAATTTGAGATTTACGTTGTGCAGATAGTAAATGCGAATAATGTTTTTCAATTTGCACAACACGTGTACCCATATTCAAACTTAAATCGTATATACTTACACCTCTATTCAAACGGAAAGATGCATATACGTGACGCAAACTATATAAACTTCGACGCTTGCCATCTGCATCATTTAGCAAGCCATCTTCCCTATCATTGTAAGGTATTTTCTTTAATATTGTTTTGAATGTTTTGTTTAAGTCAGTAAATTGCTTTTGCTCATCAGTGCTTCCACTAAAAAAAACAAAGTTCTTTTGCTTATTAAAAGGAGAAATTTGTCTCCATCTTTGTAAGGAAGTATTTGCAGAAGGTTGTGTTTGTACGTTACGTACTTTCTTTGTTTTAGTATTCTGACTTACACGTATTTCTGCAATTAATTCATCATTACCATTATCAATATCAAACTTTATATCTTGCCAAGTAAGTTCTCTTACCTCCCCTACCCTTAAGCCACTATTTGCAATAAACAGTATAAGCGAATACATTTGCTGACGTTGAAGCATATGCATTTTATGCACGTTAGTACCCTTAAAGATACCAACGTTGTCTCTGTAACTACGCAAGTAGCGTGTAAGTACGTTGTACTCTTCTTCAGTAAAACTTGCACGTTGACTGTCTTTATTACCTACACTTGGTGCTTTTAATTTGAATACTTGCTGTATTCTTCCGTTTTCAAACGCATCATAAAATATTTGATTTAATGCACTTTGTTCCATCTTAAGTGTCTTATTGGCAGGCACTTTTGACGTATTAAGAGTTGCAGTATTTTTTGTATTTCTACGTTTAGGGTTATACTTTTTAAGTGCTTTGCCTTTGTCAGTATCCCAATAATTTATTCGCCATTGCCAATAACCGTTAGCAACAGAACCATTAATTTCATTTAGAAGTAAACTTTTATTGTTACGTGTGAAGTACTCACTAAAATATCTTTTGAAGTAATTGTACTGCCAACGCTGTCTACTTTCAGTCCAAACACCCTCTTTAATTTTACGTTCAAACCACTCATTCCAATGTTGTTCAAACGTATACTCGTCTATTGTATGTCCTAAACGAATTGCAGAGTGTAAACGCAAGTACTCTTCTTTTGCATATTCATACGCATCTTCAAACTCAGTTAGTTTAGTACTGCGTACAAGTGCCCTACCCTTCATTCCCTTAATTTTAACACGCATATACCATTTTGGTTTATTATGTGTTTTAGCAATTGGATTACTTACCTCTAAATCACGCTGATAAAGTATCAACCCTCCATTAAAATATTCTCTTTTGTCATGTAATATGCCATTGATGTTACGTCTTTGAGTTGTGCTAACTGTTACGCTTATGTTACATCCACAATCTTCTGCGTCAATGATTTCAATTGGATGTTACGCTTGTGTTACGCATAATATCCATAAAAAAAGGGCTCGCAAAACTGCAAGCCCTTGTAATTGTTGTATTTTCTGTAAACCAGACTTTAACGCTTGGAGAACTGGAAGCTCTTACGCGCTTTGGCCTTACCGTATTTCTTACGTTCCACAACGCGGCTGTCGCGTGTCAGGAAGCCTGCAGCCTTGAGGGCACCGCGCAGGGAGGGTTCGTAGAGTTGCAATGCCTTGGACACGCCGTGCTTGACCGCACCGGCTTGACCGGACAACCCGCCGCCTTTGACCGTGGCAACCACGTCAAACTGGCCTTCGACGCCGGCAACGCTAAAGGGCTGAGCGAGGATCATTTGCAGCACGGGACGTGCAAAATAAACGTTCATCTCTTTGCCGTTCACGGTGACCTTGCCCGAACCGGGTTTGATCCAGACGCGGGCAACCGCATCTTTACGTTTGCCTGTGGCATACGACCGACCCAGTGCGTCACGCACGGGCTCGCGGGCAATCATTTCAACCGCAGCCGGGGCGGCGTCGCCAGCCACTGCTTGCAGGTCTTCGAGTGTGTTGATTTCGTCGGACATACTCATGCGCTCCGCGTGTTTTTCTTGTTCATGGATGCAACATCCAGAACCTCGGGGCTTTGCGCCTCGTGGGGGTGATCGCCTCCTGCATAGACGCGCAGGTTGGTCATGATCTGACGGCTCAGGCGGTTGCCGGGCAGCATACGCTTGACCGCAAGGGTCACGACGCGCTCGGGATGTGCACCCTCAAGGATTTGCTCCTTGGTGCGGCTCTTGATGCCGCCGGGGTGGCCTGTGTGCCAGTAGTGGTGTTCCTGACGTTTGTTGCCGGTCAGCTGGATCTTGTCAGCGTTGACGACAATAACGTTATCGCCACAATCCATGTGTGGAGTGAACGATGGTTTATGCTTGCCACGCAGGCGCATGGCGACAATCGAGGCAAGACGGCCCAACACGATGCCTTCGGCGTCGATGATGATCCATTTTTTGTCGATGTCCGCAGGTGTTGCGGTATAGGTTTTCATGTGTCGCATCCCTTGGGGGGTGGAATTTCGGATTGGGCGTGTATACGGGCGCGGCAAATCCGCGTCAACGTCCATGTTGCAGAATAAACCGTTTAAAAACAGTAATTTATAATTAAGGTATTATTATACCCCATGAATTTTCGCCTTTGCCCTCTTGCATTGTACCCGCTGCTGCAACACAGGATGGTGCGACCTGATCTGCGGCCCTGATCCATAATGTTGTTGCCTGTTGCCATTACCGACCTTGCGGCCCCGGCCCTTGCCACACTGGCGCTGATGGCCTGCGCCACGCTGATCGGCATTCCGTCGGTGCGCAAGCTGATCACCGTCTACGAGGCCAAGCACGAATTGCGCCACGGATCGACCGGCTGGCTGCGCAGCATTGCCGGTTGGTCCATCATCGTGTTTTGGCTGATGGCCACATGGTTTTGCGCCACAATCATCGGCGATTGGGCCGTAACCGGTGATCTGGATGGTGCCATTTCGCGATCGATGCTGCGCCTGCGCATCTTGCTTGAGATTGCGGTCGCGCTGATGGATTCAGATTGATGGCGTCGCCCGTCGTCCAGTCAGAGTTGCAGTGCCCCAATTGTGCAGGCCAGTGCGTGTACGATTCAGCCCAGCAGGCGCTGAGTTGTGTCAGTTGCGGCTCTGTGTCCCGGCTTGAGACGCCGGAGGATGCGGCTGCGGCAAATGAATTCCCCTATGACATCGACGCCGCAGGCCCCGAGCCGATGATCGCTTTTGACGCGGTCGTGCACCGATGCGAGACCTGTGGCGGGTCCGTCACCTTTGTTGCGAAATCGCTCAGCACCCGCTGTTCTTACTGCGATGGGCCTGTCGTGGTCGACACCAGCGACGACGGATATGAGCCGAGGTCCCTGATACCGTTCCGCATTACCGAAACTGACGCGCAGGCCCGTGCGCAGGCCTGGGTAGACGCGCGCATGGCGGCCCCGTCCGATCTGTCCGGTGTGGTCGCGCAGGCCCGTGTGGCCGGGATTTACGTGCCCTTCTGGACCTTTGATAGCCGCGAGGCGATCCGCTATTGGGCCAAATACCGCATCCGGCGCAACAAGCGCACTGTTGTGCGCAGCACCCAAGGTGCGTTTGACATGCAGTTTGACGACATGCTGATCCCCGCCTCGCCGCATGTGACGCCGTTGATCCGTGACGGAATTTTGCATGATTTCGTGCCCGAACGGCTGCGCCCGTACCGCGCGGGTTATCTGGCAGGCTTTGCCGCCGAACAACATCACCAGACCGTCGCCGAGGGCCTTGAGATGAAAGCGGTGGAAAAGGCGCTGCTGATCCGCAACCGGATCAAGCGTCATATCAACAAGTCAGGGGTCCACAATATCCGGTATCACACCGACACGACGGGTCTGCATTATCGTCGGATTCTGCTGCCCGTTTATATTTTGCACTACACCTATCAGGGCAAAGCGAAAAAGGTCGTGGTGTGCGGGATCGAAGGCCGCGCCTATGGGGAGCGTCCGTTTTCGCCCCTGAAGCTGGCGGGGTATGCAGCTGTTTTGTCGGCGGTTGCCGTCGTCATTGGACTGATCTGGGGGGCCACTGGCCTGCTTTAGACGCCGATGGATTCGGGCGGATTATCAAGCAGGTGGCGCAGGCGCAGAATTGCCGCCTCAAAGCTGTCGATACCGACCCCTGCATTCACTGCAAAGCGCACGGCATGAGGAGAGCGGGCATCGCGGCATGCGTATTCTTCGGCGGCGCGGATGCGCACGCCTTGCGCCTCTGCCGCTTGCACGAATGCCCCGGCCCGCCAGCCTTGGGGCAGACGCAACCACAAGAACGGCACGTCCGACCGCCATTCCAGATCATAACCCCCAAGCACATTCACCGCGCAGTGCACATAAGTCGCGATTTCGGTGCGGGCGGCCTGCATCATCTCTGGCAGATCGGGATGGATCAACAGCTTGGCCGCCAGATCGGTCATCGGGGTTGCAAGCCCAAAGAAAGAGTATTCCGCCGTGCGCCGCAGGATCGCCGCCCGTCCTTTGGGTGCGACGGCAATGCCAAGCCGCAGGGCGGGCGTCACGGATTTTGAAATCGAAGAGATATACCAACTGCGTTCCGGGGCCAGCATCCGATAGCTGGACGCCTGCGCCGCGCCGAGCCGGTAACAGTCGTCTTCGAGGATTTGCAGATCGTGGCGGCGGATCACGTCGACCAAGGCAATGCGCCTGTGTTCAGGGGTGAAACCGCAGGTCGGATTGTGGACCTCGGGCGACGTGCAGAACACCTGCGCGTCATAGGTCTTGATCGCGGCCTCTAGCGCGGATGGGATCACGCCGTCTGCGTCCATGGCGACAGGGATCACGTCGGCGCGCATCAATTCAGCGGCGCGTCGAAACCCGGGATAGGCCAGTTCCTCGACCAGAATGGCCGGGCGGCGACCGTGCAACAAAGCCTGCAAGATCAGCAAGATCGCGTTTTGCCCGCCGTGGGCCAGTTGAATATCGCCCTCGTCGATGGAGCCGAGCGGCGCGCTGGACAACCAGTGCAGCGCCGCTTCGCGGGCTGCGCGTGCGCCATCGCGGCTGGGATAGTGCATCATCCCCGAAGGCGGGTCGGCGGCCACGTCTGCCAGAAGTGATCGGATCAGGGTCGCCTGCCCAACGCTGGGCAAGTGCGGCGAGAACAGATTGACCTGATAGCGTTCGTAGTCCGAATTGTGCGCGGTCGAATCCACCTCGAGCGGGATGTCGGGCAGCAGTGGCATTTTCCGGTCCGGTTTGGCCACAAAGGTGCCCCGCCCCACTTCGGCTGTCAGCGTGCCGTCGTCCGTCAGTATCGTATAGGCGCGCGCCACGGTGCCGGGGGTGATGCCCAGTTTCCACGCCAGATCGCGCACGGGCGGCAGTTTGTCGCCGGACGCAAGGTGGCGCGTTTCAATCTGATCGCGGATTGCGTGCACGACAGCCTTGTATTTCGGGCCATCCGTCTGCAGTAGCTCTGGCTGCCAAATTGTATCCATTACAATGTTTCCATGGCTTTTTACCGCACTCCTATTGTACCCTTAATTCATGGCCAATTCGCCATATTGTGTCAATACAATTATAGGAGATTCCCATGGCACACGTATCCACGACCCCGAACCAACAGCTCGCCTATCTGACGGCGCAATCGGCCATGCCTGTGGCTGCGGTGCTGGCGGTGCGTGTCGCGGTCGTGTTGTCAAAATGGGCCACACGCCGGCGCACCCGGCTGGCATTGCGCCAACTAAGCGTGCACCAATTGCGCGACGTGGGATTAACACCCGCCGATGCCTATACTGAGGCCCGGCGCGTGTTCTGGCGGGCGTGACGTCCCCGTGACAAACGCCAGACCTCTTCCCTTGCGGCCGGGCATGTCCTGGCCGCCTTTTTCGCGCACGGGATAAGCGTTTGCAAATTCAGACTGGTAAATCAACGCCCTGCGGCGGGATCGCATAAGTCAAACTGGCGCGGGCAACCGGCTTGTCGCTGCCTTCGGAGTAGATCAGCACGTCAGACACCAACAACTGCTTACCCAACTTTAACAACCGCCCATAGCCGATCAGATCGACGCCTGCGGCAGGTTTGCGCATAAAATCGATCGAACAGTTTGTCGTCACTGCAAGCGCGCGTGGCCCGATATGGGCCAGCGTCACCATATAGGCAGTCACATCCGCCAGCCCGAACATTGCCGGGCCTGAAATTGTGCCACCGGGACGCAAATGGCGTTCTTGTACCAAGAGGCGCAGGGTGACACCCGCATCGCTAACCTCTTCGACGTTGTATTCGCCAGCGACTTCCAGAAACACTTTGCCCAGAAACGCGTTCATTTCTGCGGCGGTCATGACAACGGCCATACTTTTCCTCTCTTCCGATTTGCCCTAGGCTTTGCCGCAAACAAGGGTGAGGGCAAGATGGCAATTTTAGAACGTGAGGCGACGGGGGCTGTTATGCATCTGCGGATGAACGCGCCCGAGCGATTGAACGCGCTGTCAGACGAGATGATCGCAGCCGTGCACGGCGCATTGGACGAGGTGGCACAGGATACATCGGTGCGCGCCGTGATCCTGTCAGGCGCAGGCAAAGCGTTTTGTGCAGGCCATGATCTGAAACAGATGACAGCCGGACGCCAAAACGCAGACGGCGGTGCCGCCTATTTCAAAGACCTGTTTGATCGCTGTGCGGCCATGATGGCGCGCATCCAGTCCCTGCCCCAACCCGTGATCGCACAGGTGCACGGCATTGCAACGGCTGCGGGCTGTCAGATGGTGGCCACCTGTGATCTGGCCATAGCCGCGCATGGCACACGATTTGGGGTGAATGGCGTGAACATCGGCCTGTTTTGTTCGACGCCGATGGTCGCGCTCAGCCGTAATATCCCGCGCAAGCAGGCCTTTGAAATGCTGACCACCGGCGATTTCATCGAGGCAGAGCGCGCCGCAACGCTGGGTTTGATCAACCACGCGGTGGATCCAGACACGCTTGAGACCGAGACACAGGCGCTGGCACAACAGCTGGCCGCCAAATTGGGATCAGCCGTCCGGGTCGGAAAACAGGCGTTTTATCAACAGCTTCAGATGCCTGTGGCGGATGCCTATGCGTATACGGGTCAAGTCATGGTCGAAAATATGGCCCATCCCGACACCGCCGAAGGGATCGCCGCCTTTATCGACAAACGCCCGCCCGACTGGACACAGTAAGCCGCCGTGTGACTGTTTCCAGATTGGCACCCGATTATTTCCGATTGGGGGCTATCAATTTGGGCGTAAATGAGGCACAAATAAGTCACGGTTAATCACCGTATACGATTTTTGGGTCGCCGACTGGCGGAAGGTCCCTCCAGGTCAGGCCTCTCTCCTGACCGACCATCCCCGCAGCGGCGACCCCAAAAACACCCCCCTGAACAGTGAAAAACATAACGCACACACAGTTGCGCGGACGCATGCGTTGCCCTACATCCACGCAATGACACAAACATTGCATATCGTTGGCGGCGGAATGGCCGGATCAGAGGCCGCATGGCAAGCGGCCAATATGGGCATTTCTGTGGTGATCCACGAAATGCGCCCCAAAGTCGGGACATTCGCCCACCAGACAGGTCTGCTGGGTGAAATGGTCTGTTCCAATTCGTTCCGGTCCGATGACAGTGAACAAAACGCCGTTGGCCTGCTGCATTGGGAAATGCGCGAGGCGAACGGGCTGATCATGCAAACCGCCGACAAACATCGCCTGCCCGCAGGTGGCGCGTTGGCTGTGGATCGCGACCCGTTTGCGCAATCGGTGACGGATACGCTGATGGCCCATCCCAATATCACTGTTGAATATGGCGAGATCGCCGAATTGCCCGACGATGGCCATTGGATTTTTGCGACTGGTCCGCTGACATCCTCGACACTGGGTCAGGCGATTGCAGCCGAAACCGGCGCAGAAGCTCTTGCGTTTTTTGATGCCATCGCCCCGATCCTGTATTATGACAGCATCGACATGAGCAAAGCGTGGATGCAATCGCGTTATGACAAGGGCGAGACCGAAGAAGAGCGGACCGCCTATCTGAATTGCCCGATGGATCGCGACCAATACGAGGCGTTCATTGACGCCCTGCTGGACGCGGACAAAACCGAATTCCACGAGGGTGAAACCGCTGGCTATTTCGACGGCTGCCTACCGATCGAAGTGATGGCCGAACGCGGCCGCGAAACGTTGCGCTTTGGCCCGATGAAGCCGGTTGGCCTGACCAACCCGCATGCACCTGACATCAAACCCTATGCTGTGGTGCAACTGCGCCGCGACAACAAACTGGGCACGCTGTACAATATCGTCGGCTTTCAAACCAAGATGAAGTACGGCGCACAAACCGATGTTTTCAAACGTATTCCGGGGCTTGAAAACGCGAGCTTTGCGCGATTGGGTGGCATTCATCGCAACACCTTTCTGAATGCGCCCACGCTGTTGACGTCGGACATGCGCCTGAAATCGCGCCCCCACATCCGCTTTGCCGGGCAAATCACCGGCGTCGAGGGCTATGTCGAATCCTCTGCCATGGGCTTGCTTGCGGGCCGGATGGCGGCGGCTGACATCCTGGGCCAAACGCTGAACGTGCCCTCAGCCACAACAGCAATGGCCGCGCTGATCACGCACATCCCAGGCGGGGCAGACGCCAAGACGTTCCAACCGATGAACGTGAATTTTGGCCTGTTCCCCCCTGTACAAGGCCTCAAAGGGGGGCGTCGCGGCCGCAAGGATCGCTACAAGGCTTATACCGACCGCGCCAAGGTCGATTGGCACGGATGGCTCGCTCCGCAGGCACGCGCCGCCTGACAACGCACTGGACGGCGCGCCATGCGCGCCGTTAAACTGCTGGTATGACAAATTTTCTGGACAAAGCGTATCAGGCGCGCGACGCCGCCGCGACACGCACGCTATATGACGACTGGTCGGCAAGCTACGATGCCGAAGTGGGCGAAAACGGCTATGCCACGCCCGGACGCTGCGCTGAGGCGCTGAAATCATTTACGAACGATCTCGCAGAACCTGTGTTGGATTTTGGCTGTGGCACGGGCTTGTCTGGCCTTGCGCTCAAGCTTGCCGGGTTCGAGACAATCGACGGGGTCGACCTGTCTGCTGACATGCTGGCGGGTGCGCGCGCCAAGGGCGTCTACCGCCATCTCGACCAGATCGAAGCGGGTGGGGAACTGCCGCGGCGCAACTACAAAATATGCGCCGCGATCGGCGTCATTGGTGCCGGGGCCGCACCTATTGCCGTTTTACACACTCTGATGAAGGCGCTACCGCGCGACGGCAAACTGGTGTTTTCGTTCAACGATCACGCCCTGCAGGACCGGTCGAACGAGGGCGGCATCGCAGAATGGACCGATTGCGGGGCCGCACGGTTGCTGTTTCGCGAATCCGGCGATCATTTGCCCGGCATTGGTTTGAATTCTAACGTCTATATCCTTGAAAAAGCGTGACATTCACAACGCGTTTTGCCCCATCCCCAACTGGGCCTTTGCATCTTGGTCATGCCTATTCCGCCCTGCTTGCGCACGATATGGCACTGCAAGCGCACGGCGTATTCCTGTTGCGGATCGAGGACATCGACCAATCCCGTGCGCGCCCAAAATGGGAGACACAGATATTTGACGATCTGACGTGGTTGGGGATCACGTGGCCGACACCGGTACTGCGCCAGTCAGAAAACATGAATTCATACGCGCAAGCGCTTGATAAATTGTGGGACATTGGCCTTCTTTATCCCTGTAGCTGCACCCGCCGTGACATCGAAACTGCCGCAAGCGCCCCTCAAGAAGGGGTGGCACGCCATGGACCCGATGGGCTGATTTACCCCGGTACGTGCCGCCACGACCACACGCGCACAGGGCCCCGGCCAACTGATGACGTGCTTCGTCTTGATCTTGAACGGGCGCTGGCCCGCCTGTCATCGCCGCCCGCGTATACCGAAACAGGAATACCCACGGAAAGACCAGATTATGACAGAATTATCAGTGATATAGGTGACGTTGTTATTGCGCGTCGCGGCATGGGCACGTCCTATCATCTGTCTGTCGTGATCGACGATGCAGCGCAAAACATTACGCACGTGGTGCGCGGCGTCGATCTGGCTGAGGCCACAGTGATCCATGTGATCCTGCAGCGGCTGCTAGACCTGCCCACACCAATATACCACCATCACAAACTGATCCGGGACGACGCTGGAAAACGTCTGGCCAAACGCGATGATGCTCGCGCTATTTCCACCTATCGACAGGCCAAGGCAACGCCGTCCGACATCAGGCAAATGGTGGGCCTTCCCGCGTCTCTGTCCTAAAAAGTTCTCAGGGGTGAACGCGCCAGTGCCAAGGGGCAGACTGCCCCCTAATCGAGCGGTTCGATCAAGGTGACCTCAGTGCCATCCATGACATCGGTATAAAAACACGTCCGCCGCCCGGTATGACAGGCAGGACCAATCTGACGCACCTGCACCAACAAACAATCCCGATCACAATCGACACGAAACGATACCAATTCCTGCGTATGACCGGATGTTTCACCTTTGATCCAAAAGGCAGAACGTGATCGTGACCAATAGGTTACACGTCTTGTTTCAAGCGTTTTGGTGACTGCCTCGGCATTCATCCATGCCATCATCAGCACCTCGCCGCTATCGGCGTCCTGCGCGATGGCAGGCACCAGCCCCTGATCATTGTAACGCAGGTTTTCAGGGTTGAATGCAGTGGACATGACAAAACCTTTTTGCTTCTTGCTCGGCTGCCATTATGTAGAACAGCAACGAAGCTGACACCAGAGCGGAGGGGCCATGCCCGCCGATACAGACCTTATCAAACTCTATTCGACCCGCATTCTCGCGTTGGCGGCGGATATGCCCCACACCGCACGTCTGCCCGCGCCCCATGCAACGGTGAAAAAACGCGCGCCTCTGTGTGGATCTGCGGTCACTGTCGATGTCTGCGTCGAGGACGGACGGATCACCGCCTATGGGCAGGACGTCAAAGCCTGCGCTTTGGGGCAGGCCGCAGCGGCCGTGACGGGGGCGGCCGTGATTGGATGTACGTTAAACGACCTGCAAACAGCGCGTGACGCTTTACGCGCCATGCTTAAATCCGGCGGCCCGGTCCCTGCGGCCCCGTTTGACGGTTTCAAAGTTCTGGAACCCGCGCGGGATTTCAAAAACCGCCATGCGTCGATCCTGCTGGCAATCGAGGCCACGACAGAAGCGATGGAAAAGGCGCTTCAGGCAGATTGCGCTTAGCACGCGCGCATTAGTCATTTCTGAACATTTCGCGCCTAGGGATGAGCCATCCCAAAGCAGCGAAGGCTTTTTAATGAAGGCGCAAACCAGTTTTCCCGCATCGCAAGACTTAAACGCCTTGGCGCAGGTGGCATCCGCCCTTGGCTATGAAATCGTGGATGTTGCCGGTTTTCTCGATTTGGTCGAAGCGCAGGCCCGTGAACAGCGCGACGCACTTACCACCGTCGAAAAAGGTGCCGCAGAGATTGAAACCGCCAGTGCTGCCGTGCAAGCGGCCACGGGTGACCTTGGTCAAAGTGTGACGCGCACAGCCGAAGATGTGGACACCTCTGCCAGCCTCATGCGGGCGTTGGGCGACCAATCAGTTCAAGTGGCCACGTGGGTTCAGGCCCTGTCCGAGCGCAGCAGTGCCATCAGCGATACGCTGCGCGCCGTTAAGAACAACAATGCACAGATCGCGTCGATTTCCATGCAGGTCAATACTTTGGCGATCAATGCAAAGATCGAAGCCGCGCGCGCCGGCGACGCAGGACGCGGATTTGCCGTGGTGGCCGAGGCAATCAATGAACTGTCTCGCAAAACAAAAGATGCAGCCTCGCAGATTTCCACCAACATTGACGCGCTGACTGACTGGATCGCCACCCTAAGCGTTGAGGCCGAGGAGGTCGCACAGTCTGCAACCACCCTGATGGAACACAGCGCCAGCAGCGACAGCGCCCTTGGTCGGATGGAACGATCTGTCGCGGACACAACATTTCAAACCGATCGCATCACGTCCAACACAGGCAAAGTGCGCGCAGCCATAGAAGAGTTCGGGCCCGGCATGCGCGGAATCGGGCACAGCATTGCGCAAACAACGGCTGGAATCGAAAAAGCGCACCAACGGATCGAAAAGCTGATCACCACATCCGAGACATTGGTACAATCCAGCGCCGCGCTGGGGGGCATGACAGACGATGCACCGTTTATTGACTATGCCTGTGCCCGCGCCGCGCAGATTGCGGCCGCATTCGAATATGCCGTGGCACAAGGGCAGATCAGCCAACAGGACCTATTTGATCGCAATTATGTCCCGATTGCAGGAACATCACCGCAGCAGTCGAAAACGGCCTATACTGACCTTCTGGATCACATCCTGCCCTCGCTTCAGGAACCTGCCCTGTCGTTTCATCCAAAGGTGGTGTTCTGCGCGGCCGTCGATGTGAATGGATATCTGCCGACCCACAATGCCAAATTCTCTCAATCCCAAAGCCAGGATGTGGTTTGGAACACTGCCCATTGCCGCAATCGTCGCATGTTCGACGACCGTGTGGGCCTGAAGGCCGGGCGCAGCATAGCGCCGTTTTTGCTGCAGGTGTATCGGCGCGACATGGGCGGTGGTGAATTTAAGATGATGAAGGACCTGTCTGCCCCCATCATCGTCAATGGACGTCATTGGGGCGGTTTGCGCTTGGCTTATACACTGTGAAGCCGATAAAAAAAGCGCCGCACATCCAAAGGGATGGCGGCGCGAGGAAAGCGTCTCTTGCAGGGGACAGATCCAGAAACCCTGCGGCAAACAGGGTCACGTATCAGCAGGCAGAGCTGGACGTGAAAAGCACCAATTGGGACGGGCACAAAGAAAGGATCACAGCAAGGTCGCAGGCAGAACTCAGATCAGGGCGGGCAGGTACAGACCAACAACAAGCATGACCGTCAATGCCGCAGCACCCACCATATCCTTGAGCAAGGTGCCCTCGGCGCGGGTTGCGATGTCTTTGATCGTGCGAAGCGTTGTCATATCAGTTCCTTTCGTTCCTGAGTTGCCCCTTTGTTCTCACATAAGGAACAATTCGTAAAGAACTTTTTAAGAACATTTGTGAACTATCCGGAACAAATCATCTAACCGACTGAAATCAAACGGATCGCTTCGTCTTGCCGCATCAGCCACAACAGCACCCGCGCCGCCGCGCCTCTGTCACTGGTCAGCATCGGATCGTCCCCCAGAAACTTGCGCGCATCGCTTTGGGCAACAGCCATCAGCGCGGCCTGTCTATCCAGGTCAGCGATGCGAAAACGCGGCACGCCGGACTGCGCGGTCCCGATCAGATCGCCATAACCGCGCATCTGCAAATCCGTTTCGGCGATGACGAACCCGTCTTCGGTTTCGCGCAACACCTCAAGCCGCTTTTGCCCGGTTTCAGACAGCGGTGTCTGATACATCAGCAAACAGGTCGACGCGGCATCGCCCCGCCCGACCCGACCGCGCAACTGGTGCAACTGCGCCAGACCAAAGGTCTCTGCCCGTTCGATCACCATGATGGTCGCATTCGGAATGTTCACGCCCACTTCGATTACCGTGGTCGCAACCAGTACGCCCGTCTCGCCAGCCTGAAACCGGGCCATCGCCGCGTCCTTTTCCGCCGCAGGCATCTGGCCATGGACCAGGCCAACCCGCCCCTCGCCCAGTATGGCGCGCAAGTGTTTGAACCGTTCCTCAGCAGCCGTCAGATCGACGGCTTCGCTTTCTTCGACCAGTGGACAGACCCAATAGCACTGCCGCCCGTCGTCCATCACGGCACGCAAACGCGCGATGACCTCGTCCATGCGGCCCGTGCTGACAAGCGCCGTCTTGATCGGTTTTCGCCCCGGCGGTTTTTCGTCCAGTACCGACACATCCATGTCACCATATTGCGCCAGCGCAAGGCTGCGCGGGATCGGTGTGGCCGTCATCACCAACACATCTGCCGCCGCCCCTTTTTTACCCAATGCCAGACGCTGCCGGACGCCAAATCGATGCTGTTCATCGACAATTCCAAGGCGCAAATCAGCGAATTCAACGTCGTTCTGGAACACCGCATGTGTACCCACAAGGATTTGAATGTCGCCTTGCGCCAAAGCGGCGAGTTTCGCACGCCGTTCGCGCCCTTTGTCGCGGCCCGTCAGGATTTCCAGAACGACACCTGCGCTTTCGGCCAAGGGTTGCAGCCCTTCGAGATGCTGGCGTGCCAGAATTTCCGTCGGGGCCATCATGACACCCTGCCCGCCTGCCTCCACTGCAATCAGCAACGCGATAAAGGCGACAAGCGTTTTGCCCGCACCCACATCCCCCTGCAGCAGCCTGTTCATGCGGGTGGGTTGGGCCATATCAGCCGCGATTTCTGCAATCGCGCGATCCTGCGCGTCCGTCGCCTGATAGGGCAAATCGGCCCGCACCTTGGCCTGCAACACACCCGTTCCGCGCGACACCCGCCCGCTCATGCGGCGTTCAGATGCGCGTGCGAGCCCCAAGGTGAGTTGATGCGCAAACAATTCATCATAAGCCAAACGCATGCGCGCAGGATGCGTCGGGGCAAGGTCACCTTGCGCCTCAGGCGCATGTGCTCGCTTCATCGCGTCAGAGAAACTGGGCCATTTGGCTTGCGCCATTTGTCCCGGATCGATCCATTCCGCAACATCCGGCAGCCGGGTCAGCGCAGCGCGCGTTGCCTTGAACATCGTCTTTTGTGTGACACCGCCGGTTAACGGATAAACGGGTTCAAAACTGGGGATGTCGGCGGCCTGATCGACGGGCAGGATGTGATCGGGGTGCACCATGTTGGCAATCCCATCGAACAATTCCACCCGACCCGAAACGATCCGTTCGGTCCCGGTTGGCAGCACTTTGTTCAGATAATCGCTGCGTCCGTGAAAGAACACCAGCTGGAACGAGGTCGCGCCGTCGTCCACATGTATCCGATACGCACCGCCGCGCGTGCGCGCAGGACTGTGCGCGCCGACCATCACTTTGACCGTGACTGTCGCGGGCAAAACAGCGTGTTCAATTGTGTCGCGCAGGCTGCGATCAATGCCCGTATGGGGCAAAGTAAACAGCAGATCGCGCGGCGTCGTGATCCCCAACTGGCCCATATGTTGCGCAGTTTTCGGTCCGATACCTTCAAGCGTTTCGAGGTCTGCGAACAGCGGAAACAGGATTTCTGGGCGGCTCATGATGCGCCGATCAGGTCCAGCCAACCATCTTCGTCCAGTGTCGTGATTCCAAGATCGGCGGCTTTTTTCGCCTTGGACCCGGCACCGGGCCCTGCCACCAACAGGTCCGTCTTGGCGCTGACCGATCCAGACACTTTGGCACCTAGCGATTCGGCGCGCGCTTTGGCTTCGGCGCGGGTCATTTTTTCGAGGGTTCCGGTGAATACGACCGTTTTACCTGCAACCGGACTGTCGTTTTGTGCGGGGGACGCTTCGGATTCTATGTTCAATTGGGCGACGAGGCGGTCAATGCTGGCCCGCTCCGCATCTTGCTGGAAGCTGGTCACGAGGGCCACGGCGACAGTCGCGCCGATTCCGTCGATACCGGTCAATGCATCCCATGCGGATTTTGCGTCAGCCTCCAGACCGTTCCACACCTTATCGCGCGTGGGCTTGATGCGGGCCTTGCGCCCTTCGGCGCGCGCAGCCGCGCGTTCATCGTCTTCGGCCTGATCCGCTTGCAACTGGCGCGCGGCGGCTGGCGCGGCCCGGTCCACTGTTTCAACCAAAGCGGCCCAGGATCCGAAGTGACGCGCCAGATCTGCGGCTGCAACCTCGCCAACATGGCGAATGCCCAGCGAAAAGATAAGCTTTTTCAGCGGGATAGTGCGCTTGCCATCGATCGCCTGAAACAGGTTTTCAGCACTTTTTACGCCCCAACCCTCGCGGTTGGCCAGCTTGGTCAAAGCCTCGGCATCCCGGGACTGCAATGTAAAGATATCTGCCGGTTCCTTGATCGGCAATTGATCATCATTGTAAAACATTTCGATCTGTTTTGCCCCTAGCCCTTCGATGTCAAAGGTCGCGCGGCCTACAAAATGCTTCAGCTTTTCAACGGCTTGCGCAGGGCATATCAACCCGCCGGTACATCGCCTGATGGCGTCGCCCAGATCGCGCACCGCTTCGCTGTCACATTCGGGGCAGCGCGTCGGCATATGGAAAGGCATCGCATCGACCGGGCGTTTGGTCAGGTCAACATCTGCCACTTTGGGAATGACATCGCCCGCACGATAGACTTGGACCCAATCGCCAACGCAGATGTCCTTGCCGTCGCGGATGGTCGCCCCTTTGTTGTCGCGGCCTGCAATGTAATCTTCGTTGTGCAGCGTGGCGTTGGAAACGACGACGCCACCCACCGTCACCGGGGTCAGACGCGCGACCGGCGACAGCGCCCCGGTGCGGCCCACCTGAATGTCGATTGCCTCAAGTCGGGTCCAAGCCAGTTCAGCCGGAAATTTATGTGCGATAGCCCAGCGGGGTGTGGTCGAACGGAACCCCAGCCGCGCCTGCAGGGCAAGATCGTTTACCTTGTAAACGACGCCATCAATGTCATAGCCGAGCTGGGCGCGTTGCTGTTCGATCTTGCGGTAGTGCGCGATCATGTCGTCTGGCCCGTTGCACAATGCGGTTAACGGGTTGGTCTGAAACCCAAGCGACTTAAAGCGCACGATGGCAGCATGTTGCGTATCCGCAAGCGGCTCGGATAGAGCGCCCCACCCATACGAAAAAAACCGCAAAGGGCGCGCGCGGGTGATACTGGCATCCAGTTGCCGCAGCGATCCCGCAGCCGCATTGCGCGGGTTTGCAAACAGCTTTTGCCCTGCTTCCTGTTGACGGGCATTCAACGCCTCGAAATCAGAGTGAGACATATAGACCTCGCCCCGCACCTCTAGAATGTCAGGCGCATCGGTCAGGTTCTGAGGAATATCGGCGATCGTGCGCGCGTTTGCAGTCACGTTTTCACCGACAGCCCCATCCCCGCGTGTCGCGGCCTGTATCAATTGGCCATTTTCGTACCGCAAGGACAGGGAAAGCCCGTCAATCTTTGGCTCTGCCGTATACGTGAGAGGGTCTTGCGCGCTGAGGCCCAGATATTTGCGTATGCGCCCGTCAAAATCTGACACATCATCGTCGTCAAATGCGTTGGCCAGTGACAGCATCGCAACTGCGTGGGTGATTTTAGAAAACCCCTCAGCAGGGACCGCGCCGACCTGTTCGGACGGGCTATCGACGCGTTTGAGATCTGGAAATCGCTGTTCAATCTCCGCGTTGCGCCGTTTCAAAGCGTCATAATCCGCATCAGAAATATCCGGTGCGTCAGCTGTGTGATAGGCGCGGTTCGCCCGGGCCAGCATTTCGGCCAATCTGGCCAGTTCGGCCTTGGCCTCATCGCGCGACAAATTTTGGATGCTCGTATCTGCGCTCACGTCTGGCCCCCGGTTCGCTTCACACTCAGAGATAAAAGCGTGACGCTGCCGGGTCCAGTCATTGATCGTGCATTCGTCCGTCGATGTTAACGAATAATATGGCGCTATGCCCTTGGGCCGCCGTTAGGCCCCGATCATGCCCCCACGGCGAGGCGCGTGTCGTGGTTTCGCTGCATCGGTTCAGGGTCGCGCAGCACATAGCCGCGTCCCCAGACGGTTTCGATATAGTTTTCGCCGCCCGTTGCCACGCTGAGTTTCTTGCGCAGTTTGCAGATGAACACATCAATGATCTTCAATTCGGGTTCGTCCATGCCGCCATAAAGGTGGTTCAGAAACATTTCCTTGGTCAGAGTGGTCCCTTTGCGCAAGGACAGCAGTTCGAGCATTTGATATTCTTTGCCCGTCAGGTGCACCGTCTTGTTTTCGACGCTGACAGTTTTGGCATCCAAATTTACCGACACCGCCCCTGTATCAATGACCGACTGCGAATGTCCTTTGGATCGTCGGATAATCGCGTGAATGCGCGCCACCAACTCTTCGCGGTGAAAGGGTTTGGTCAGATAATCATCCGCACCGAACCCGAACCCTTTGATCTTGCTTTCGGTATCGTCGGACCCGGACAGGATCAAAATTGGCGTTTCCACCCGCGCCAGACGCAATTGGCGCAGCACCTCATGCCCATTCATATCCGGCAAATCGAGGTCCAAAAGGATCAAATCGTAATCATAAAGCTTGGCCAGATCGATCCCCTCCTCGCCCAAATCCGTCGCATAGACGTTCAGGTTGGCATGAGTCAGCATCAACTCGATGCTTTTGGATGTCGTGGGGTCGTCTTCTACAAGCAGCACGCGCATTCTTGGTCTCCACAGTGTCTATCGGGGCTTGAACTAAACGTGAACTGAAAAGGTTAACCACGCGTTACCCTTATAGGTTTTATATATAGACAACCTAAGGTTGTCTATACTTTTGCACTGCCGTCGCTTTCAACGCATCCTCACCATGATCAGATACCGCGCGTACCCAAGTTAAAAACTCTTCTTCACTAAGGGAATAACGCTCAATCGCATCAGCTTGGGTCAGCAATCCGTACACGACACCACGCACAACGGCTGCCTTGCGCGATGCAACCCAACGGCGAGTGGTTTGGGGCGGCAAGTCGGCCCGCGACAACACTGTTCCATCTGGCAGAGTCACGGCACGTGGCCCATCAACTTTTTTCAAATACATCGCACTGCTCTTTGCTGTTTTTCCAGCACCATCACCATGCGCCTTTAATGGGGCGTTAAACCGCCCCTTGAGACTATTTCGTATTTTCATATATATGCAGTCAACTTGCCCATATCCTGTTTCATCACCGCGCCGGAGATACGCCATGCTTGACCAATCTGGTCCGCTGAATTCACTGGGCTTTGCCAAAGCCCCGGCTGACACGCGCGTGGTTGTTGCCATGTCGGGAGGCGTCGACAGTTCGGTTGTCGCAGCCGAATTGAAAACCCAAGGCTATGACGTGGTCGGCGTGACCCTGCAGCTTTATGATCACGGTGCGGCGCTGGCAAAAAAAGGGGCGTGTTGCGCAGGACGTGACATTCACGATGCGCGCCGCGTGGCCGAGGAAATGGGTTTTCCCCACTATGTGCTGGACTATGAAAACGTGTTCAAGGACGCGGTGATTGACGAATTCGCTGACAGTTATCTGGGTGGCGCGACGCCGGTGCCCTGCATTCGGTGCAACGAACGCGTGAAATTCAAGGATTTGTTGGAAACCGCCAAGGATCTCGAGGCCGATTGTATGGCCACAGGCCACTATATCCAGCGCAAGATGGGCACATCCGGCCCTGAACTCCATAGCGCGGCGGATGCGAACCGCGACCAAAGCTATTTCCTGTTCTCCACCACGGCGGCGCAGCTTGATTACCTGCGTTTTCCCTTGGGTCATTTGCCCTCAAAGGATGACACGCGTGCGCTGGCGGCCAAATACGGGCTGGGTGTGGCGGACAAGCCGGACAGTCAGGACATCTGTTTCGTTCCCAATGGCGATTATGCAGCCGTCATCCGCAAACTGCGCCCCGAGGCAGCAGCCCCGGGCGATATCGTGGACACCGAAGGGCGCGTATTGGCAAAGCATGATGGCGTGATCAACTATACGATCGGGCAGCGCCGTGGCCTTGGCATCGGGGGGCTGGTTGATCCGCTTTATGTGGTCAAGCTGGATGCTGATGCCCGTCAAGTTGTCGTCGGCCCAAAGGATTTGTTGGCGACCCGCACTGTCCCCGTGCGCGAAGTGAACTGGCTGGGCGATGCACCTTTTGACAGCCAGTCAGAATGGCATGTGGCGGTCAAAGTGCGATCCACCCGCCCCCCAACCGAAGCGGTGATTCGCCCGATCAGTGCAACCGAGGGCACAGTCGAACTGGTTGCAGCCGAAGCCGGAGTATCCCCCGGTCAGGCCTGCGTGTTTTATGACCGCGACAGCAGCCGCATCTATGGCGGCGGATGGATCCACAAAGGCTGAGGCATCGCTTGCCTCGGCTGACGGCTTGCGCTTATCTGATCGGCAAATGCCAGAAATCAGAGGGGCGACGCCATGCAGCTTTCCACCACCAAAGCGATTGTAACAGGCGGTGCCTCGGGCCTCGGAGAGGCGACGGCACGGTATTTTGCGACCCAAGGGGCGCAAGTCACCTTGCTGGATCGGGACGCGGATCGCGGCCCACAGGTCGCTACAGAGATTGGCGGCCATTTTGCTCAAACCGATGTGACGGACGAGGCATCCGTTCAGGATGCAATCGATCTGGCCATGAAACAGATGGGCGGAATAACCGTTGCCGTGAATTGCGCTGGCATTGCGCTGGGGATCAAGACGGTGGGGCGCGACGGCCCACACCCCCTGCCCGCCTTTCAAAAGACCATCGACATCAATCTGGTAGGCAGCTTTAACGTTGCGCGTTTGGCCGCTGCCGCGATGGCCGACAACCCGCCCGAACCGGACGGCGCGCGGGGCGTGATTGTCAACACGGCCTCGATCGCCGCATTTGACGGGCAAAAGGGGCAAGCGGCCTATGCAGCCTCCAAAGGCGGGATCGTTGGCATGACCCTGCCCATGGCGCGCGATCTGGCCGCGTCCGGCGTGCGCGTGATGACGATTGCTCCGGGGATATTCAAAACGCCCATGCTGGCGGGCCTCCCCGACGAAGTGCAGGCAACACTGGCCGCAGACGTGCCAAATCCCGCGCGCCTTGGTGACCCCGAAGAATATGCGCGACTAGCCGGTTTTATCGTCGAAATGGGCTATTTGAATGGCGAGGTGATCCGGCTGGATGGCGCGCTGCGGATGCGCTGAAAAGGAACACACATATGTGGCAAGGCAAGTTGCTTAGCATTCATACGGCCCCCAAATCGCGCGCGGACATGATCGAACATGACAGTGCACAGTTGATTGCCGGAGTTGGCATCCAAGGGGATCGCTATGCCAAGGGCATCGACACTGGCACCTATTCCGCCCACCCAGATGTGCGCGACGTCACACTGATCGAAGTTGAAACGATCGAAGCATTGGCGCGAGACCATCAGGTCGCGCTGGCCTACGGACTGCACCGGCGTAATTTAACGACGCGCAATGTGCCGCTCAATCACCTTGTGGGGCGACGATTCTATGTGGGCGATGTTCTGCTCGAAGGCGGGCGGCTGAATTACCCTTGCCGCTACATCGATATGATCACAAAGCTGACGATTTGTGACCTGCTCGAACATCGTTCAGGACTGAATTGCCGGATCATCGACGGTGGCATGGTGCACACAGGCGACCTGATCCAACTTGCTTAGCCTGCGGCTTTTTCCTCAAGCATCAGCCATTCTTCCTCGGCGTCATCCAGACGGGCCTGACGTTCTATCAGCGCATCCGTGGCCTTTTCAAACTTCACCGGGTTTTCGGTAAACAAAGCTGGATCGCTCATCACGTCTTGCAGCTTGACGATCTCGGCCTCTATCCGGGCCATCTCTGCGGGCAACACCTCAAGACGGTGCTTTTCAGTAAAGCTCAGACCCGGTTTTGCGTCAGATTTCTGCTTTGACTTCGGACCGGAACCTTTTGTTTTTCCGCCCTCTTCACGGGATTCTGCGGGGCGACGTTGCGATTGATAATCGCTCCAGCCGCCGGCATAGGCCGTGGCCTTGCCGTCGCCTTCCATGGCAATAGTGGTGACGGTGACGCGGTCCAGAAAATCGCGATCGTGGCTGACCAGCATCACAGTGCCATCATAGCCATCGATCAAATCCTGCAGCAGGTCCAGCGTTTCGACATCCAGATCGTTGGTCGGCTCGTCCAGAACCAAAAGGTTGCTGGGGCGCGCCATCAGCTTGGCCAACAACAGCCGCGCCTTTTCTCCACCCGAAAGGGACCGGATGGGCGCGCGGGCCTGTGCCTCGTCGAACAGAAATTCCTTGAGATATCCCACGACATGTTTAGGCGCACCGCGCACCATGACCTGATCGGCCTTGCCACTGACACGCATTTCGGGATCGCCCGTCAGGCTGTCCCAAAGGGTCATGTTCGGGTCCAGCTGTGCACGGGATTGATCAAACAGGGCAATTTCCAGATTGGTGCCCAAGGTGACTGTGCCACTGTCCGGGGCCTCACGGCCAATCAGAATGTTCAACAGCGTCGTCTTGCCCACCCCATTCGGGCCAACAAATGCGATGCGGTCGCCGCGTTGGATGGTCAGGGAAAACGGCTCGATGATCACCTTTTCACCAAAGGATTTGGCAACGTCCTTGACCTCGATCACCTTGCGGCCCGATTTTGGCCCGGCCTCGAACGCCATCGCGGCGGTGCCCTGACGGTTGATCTGGCTTGCCCTTTCGGCGCGCAGTTCCTGCAAGGCGCGCACACGGCCCTGGTTGCGTTTGCGGCGTGCACTGATACCCTCAACCGCCCAACGGGCCTCGGCCTTGATCTTGCGGTTCAGCTTGTGGCGCTGCATGTCCTCTTCGTCCCAAGTGGTGTCGCGCCATGTCTCGAACGCATCAAACCCCTTTTCCTGACGACGCACCATTCCCCTGTCAATCCAGAGTGTTGCGCGCGCAAGCTCACGTAAAAATGCGCGGTCGTGACTGATAAGGACAAATCCGGCCCGTGTCGCCTTCAGCTCGGATTCCAACCAGCCGATGGCCTCGATATCCAAGTGGTTCGTCGGCTCGTCCAGCAGCATCAGGTCAGGAGCCTCTGCCATAAGACGGGCCAGTGCAGCGCGCCGACGTTCCCCGCCAGAGGCGGTCGAAACGGATCGTGCCGGGTCAAACTTCAGCCCCTCACCGGCGCGTTCAACCTTGTAAAGATCGGGCGCATCAAGGCCATGCATCGCAAAATCGCCCAACGTGGCAAAGCCTGCCATATCGGGGTCTTGTTCCATGTACCCCACGGACACGCCAGGACCTGCAACGATACTGCCGTGATCGGCCTCGACCAATCCGGCCATGACTTTCATCAAGGTGGACTTGCCCGATCCATTGCGCCCCACAAGGGCGACACGGTCGCCGGGCTGGACGACCAGTGACAGATCATCAAACACAGGATCGCCCCCAAAGGTGAGGGAAATATCGGACAACTGAAGCAGGGGAATACGGGCCATGCGCGCCAGCTAGTGAGTTGCATGGGCGGCGTCAACAGCAGACACACCGCGCGACAGCACATCCCATACATCAGACCACCCGTTATGCGGCGTCCACGCTTCTTTGTTTTAAAGAAAACCTGCGGCTCGGGGGCTGCCCCGGTCCTGCCCTAACCCAACAACGCCCGCAGCAACCTTTTGCGCGCGGGGGGAATCGCTCCGATTTCGACGCCGGTGAACACATGCAGTGTGTTCATGTGATCATCGACCACGGCATGATCACTCACCCAGCCGCCCATCATCAAATACGTACGCAGCAGCGGAGGCATCCGCAGCATTGCCTTTTTCGCATCTGGTTTGCGCCGCAGGCGTGCAGCAAAGCGAAAGACATGTGGGGCCTTGACCCGTGGCAGCCACCGCTTGGGGGCAAGGTGGCGCGCCTTGAGCATGGCAAAGGCATCAAGATAGTCAGCCGTTTCCGTCCCGGCAAAAGACGAGCAGCCAAACAACAACTCGACGCCATTGTCATCCACATAGGCCGTCATCGCACCCCACGCCGCGCGCAGGATATCAGGATCACTCACATCCGGGTCGATGCAAAACCGGCCCATTTCAACCATCTTGCCCGCATAGGCGGCCAATGCGTCCAACTCATAGTATTGAGCCGAATAGCTGCTCGAAATTTCCGCTCCACTCAGCGGCATCATGCGAAAACAGCAAACCAAAGCGCCATCGCTGACGCGCGTAATCAGGATGTGTGTGCACAACAGATCAAAGGCGTCGCCATCATCAAGCAGCCCAAAGCAGCGGGCGCGCAGGGCCTGAGCGGCGGCAATGTCATACGGCGTCGTTGCGTGAGAGGCCTGATAACGCCCTTTTTTCAACCCGATCACGCCGCAGCCCGCCAACGGCTGACAGCGGCAGGTGCGCGCACAAGGTTTATGTCAAACGTCTGACGTTTCAACCGCCACCAAAGTCCGGACCGACGCGTCCGATATTGCCGATCAACTGGCGCAGGAAGCTGACGTTGTTCACATCACTGTCCGTCACACGGCGGGTCAAAGCGACAACACGACCGTCCTCCAGGCCGAATGTTTCGATATTGCTCAACACACCCGCACTATCAAAGGAAATGGCCAAAACCTGACGATCCACCACTTCGGGCCGACGTGGGCCTATCGTTTTGACCACGCTGCGCACATAAAAATAATTGCCTTCCTCAAGCATACCACCCGCCGTGGGCGGGCCGACCGCGTCCTCGACGCTGGATCTGGTGTCGATGCCAACAACCAGTTCCTGCAAATCTTCCTCGGGAGGGATGTATCCGTGGTTGCGGTATGTAGGCGAGCAAGCAGACAGTGCGAGCCCCAGTATTCCGACCGTCAATAGTGCGCAGGTCCGCATTCCGGCCCCCCTTTTTCGCGCGGCCCCTTGCTCATGGGCTGCAGTACTTTTATCTCGACTTACTCAAGGATTGCCTCCGGTTCAAGAAACGAAAGCAAAAGCTATGACCAAGACACCACCGTCACGGTCCGCAATGCGGGTCGCTGACCTCGCTCAAAATGCGGCAAACGCGTTCGAAATCGTACCTGACAAGACGATGATGCATGCCATTTCCCAAGAGTTGGGCCTGAGCGGATTGCGCAAGGTCCGCTTTGTGGGCGATGTACGCGCCCAAGGCGACGCAGACTGGATTCTGACGGCCAATCTGGGTGCCACAGTCACGCAGCCCTGCGGCGTGACGCTGGAGCCGGTCACCACGCGCATCGATGTGCCGGTGAACCGGGTGTATCTACGCAGCTTTAGTGACGACGCAGACGACCCAGAGGTCGAGATGCCAGAAAACGACGAGGTCGAGCGCCTTGGCCAGTGGATCGACCCAGAGGCCGTCCTGATCGAAGCGCTGAGCCTTGCAATGCCCGACTATCCCCGCGCGCCTGGCGTCGCGTTGGGCGAAACAGTTCTGACCGAACCGGGAAAAACGGCCCTGACTGACGAGGCGATCCGCCCCTTTGCCGGGCTCGCAGGCCTTAAGGCCCAGTTGGACAAAGACGGCACCGACTGAGCACAATGACGCCACGAATTGATCTTGCGTGGCTCAAAGATATGCGTATTTTGCGCCGCTCACGTCATTTTGGGTTGGACATGCGTCAGGCCATTGCCTACACGCACTGCACGCCCAAACAGGACGATCGAATTGACGCCCCTTGCTGGGCAAGATGAAACACGCATCCGCCACCGTGCGGCCCTGCCCGAAACCTAAAGGCCCATTCCAATGGCTGTGCAACAGAACAAAGTGTCGAAATCGCGTCGCAACAACCGCCGCGCCCACGACAGCCTGACACCCGCGAATCCAAACGAATGCAACAACTGTGGTGAGCTGAAACGCCCCCACCACATCTGTGCAGCGTGCGGTCACTATGACGACAATGAAATCGTCGCGATGACCGAAGAAGTTGATCTGGAAGACGACGCAGCGTAAACTGGACGTTCACAGGCGGTAGAGCAATACAACACAACATGACGGCCCCCATTTCCAAACAGGCCGAAAAAAGCGCCGCCCTCGCGTTTCCGATTATTCTTTCCGTTGACACCATGGGTGGCGACCACGGCCCTGCGGCCGTGGTTTCTGGCTGTTCGAAGTCTGCCAAAAAGAATCCTGACATAGGTTTTATCCTGCACGGCCCAGCCGAAGAGCTGGAACTTCTGGTGGCGCGCCGCAAACCGCTGCTCGGGCGCTGCGAGATTCGCGACGCCCAAGGCGTTGTCAGCATGGAAGACAAACCCAGCCATGTTGTGCGCAACGGCAAGGACACGTCGATGTGGTCCGCCGTCGAATCGGTGCGCGCTGGCGAGGCGACTGTGGCCGTCAGCTGTGGCAACACAGGCGCGCTGATGGCGGTTTCAATGATCCGCCTGCGCAAGCTTCCCGGTGTGAACCGCCCTGCCATCGCTGTCCTGTGGCCCAGCCGAAATCCCCAAGGGTTCAATGTGATGCTGGATGTCGGGGCCGACGTGCGCGCCGATGCTGACGACCTGTTACGCTATGCGCTGATGGGCGCATCCTATGCGCGCAATGGCATGAACTTGGCCCGACCCCGTATCGGATTGCTGAATGTCGGCACCGAAGAAAACAAGGGCCGCCCCGAATTAAAAGACGCCTACGACCTGATCGGCAGTCACGCTGACGCCGCGCAATTCGATTTTGTCGGCTTTGTTGAGGGGGGCGATATTCCGGGCAATGTGGCCGATGTCATCGTCACCGACGGATTTACCGGAAACGTCGCCATCAAGACTGGCGAAGGCACAGCCGGGCTGATCGGCGATCTGCTGCGCGAAGCATTCAAGTTTACGCCCCTGTCCCGGCTTGCCTATTTGCTGGCGTTCACCTCTATGCGTCGCTTGAAAAATCGGATTGATCCACGCAGCGTCAATGGCGGTGTGTTCCTGGGATTGAACGGAACTGTTGTGAAATCCCATGGCAGTGCTGATTCCACAGGCGTATCGGCAGCCATCAAACTGGCTGCACAACTGGCTGAATTGCGATTCACCGATAAATTGGCGGCCCGCGTTGCCGCAGCGACTCAACCCCGCGAGGAGACCAAAACATGACCTTGCGCGCAGTTGTCAAAGGTGTCGGCCATTACCTGCCGTCGCGAGTCGTGGAAAACGCTGAATTTGAGGCGACACTTGATACGACGGACGAGTGGATCAAATCCCGTTCCGGCATTGAACGCCGCCATATTGCAACTGACGGCGACACGACGTCATCCATGGCAACCGCCGCAGCACAAGCCGCATTGGCCGATGCTGGCTTGGTCGCGGACGACATTGACGTGATCGTGCTTGCGACCTCGACTGCCGACTTTACCTTTCCTTCTGCTGCAACCATGGTTCAAAGCCAGCTGGGCATGACCCACGGCTTTGCTTTTGATGTGCAAGCGGTCTGCGCCGGGTTCGTATATGCACTCACCACTGCAAACGCGCTGATCGTATCAGGTCAGGCAAAACGGGCGCTGGTGATCGGGGCAGAAACGTTTTCCAAGATCATGGACTGGACCGATCGGGGCACATGCGTGTTGTTTGGCGACGGCGCTGGTGCGCTGGTCCTAGAGGCCGAGGTTGGCCAAGGCACTTCCGCTGATCGCGGCATCCTTGCCACTGATCTCAATTCTGACGGGCGTCACCGCGAATTGCTGTATGTCGATGGTGGGGTCAGCACGGGCACAACCGGCTATTTGCGGATGCAAGGAAACCAGGTGTTCCGGCACGCCGTCGAAAAACTGGCCGCCACCGCGCACAAGGCGATGGATGACGCCGGGGTCAGCGCGGATGACGTTGATTGGATCGTTCCCCACCAAGCCAATATTCGCATCATTCAAGGCACCGCGAAAAAGATGCGCGTGCCAATGGAACGTGTCGTTGTGACTGTACAGGATCACGGCAACACATCGGCGGCCTCGATCCCGCTTGCCTTGTCGGTGGCGCGTGCACGCGGACAGATCAAGGACGGTGATCTGATCGTCACCGAGGCGATAGGCGGCGGCCTTGCATGGGGCGCTGTCGTTCTGCGCTGGTGACGTTACCGTAAGATCGGCAAAAACGCGCCATTTGGTCGTAGAATCAGGCTATAGTCCAAGTCATTGATATTGACTCGGAATTTCCCAACCACTTATGGTTTAACAAAGGGGATCGGCTATGACTGACAAGACATTGACACGCATGGACCTGAGCGAAGCGGTGTTTCGTGAGGTTGGATTGTCCCGAAACGAAAGCGCGCAACTGGTCGAAAGCGTGTTGGATCACATGTCTGACGCACTCGCCAAAGGCGAACAGGTCAAGATTTCTTCCTTTGGCACATTTTCAGTGCGCGACAAGTCGGCGCGTGTGGGTCGCAACCCGAAAACGGGCGAAGAGGTTCCAATCAATCCGCGCAGAGTTCTGACGTTTCGTCCGTCTCACCTGATGAAAGACCGCGTCGCGAGCGGCAACAAGTCCTGAGCGGATGGGCAAATCCGCTGACGCCTTTCGCACCATTTCCGAAGTGGCTGATTGGCTCGGCGTCCAAACCCATGTCCTGCGGTTCTGGGAAAGCAAGTTCACCCAAGTCAAACCTGTAAAGCGCGCTGGCGGGCGGCGGTATTATCGCCCCGCCGACATGTTGCTTTTGGGCGGGATTCGCAAACTCTTGCACGACGACGGTCTGACGATCAAAGGCGTGCAAAAGATACTGCGCGAGGATGGCATGGCCTATGTCGCCGACATGTCGCCGCCTCTGGATGACGACACAACGGCCAAGCTGGATAGCGATCTTGTGGCAAAAGTCGACGACGACGTCACCCCGGACACCCCCGCCGATGACGCGCCAGCCAGCATTGATCAGTCTCCGATCATAACGCTGCACCAGCACCCAATTGCGACATCTGAAGACGCTGCGCCTGATATCGCGCCTGAACCAACCGAAATGCCGCCCATAACGGACGACCCGGCCCCTGCCGAGCCTGCGGTCGCAGACTCCCAAGACGACCCGGCGGATATTCCCACGCTCACTCCTGATTTCGTCCCTGAACCAGAAAGTGCCGAACTCGAGGTCACCTCGGACGAGCCGAGCGAAACAAAAGATGAAGTGGCTGACGTTTCGCCGTCACCGGATGCAGAGCTTCAGCCCGATTTGTGGTCTGCGGCTGCGGAACCAGAAGGTGCAGACCCAGAAGTTTCCGAACATGACGCACCAGAGCCTGTCGAAACGGCTGAGGTCGAAGCGGCCCAAGCCGCCGCACCCGAACCTGAGCCAGAACCAGAACCAGAGCAAACGCCGCGTGCCCGCATCGTTGACGCGCCTGACGATGTCGCGGACGCAGATACCGAGATCACGCCCTCTGCCCTCACCAAAGCAAGCCGACTGGATCGTCTGACCCCTGCGCAACGCGATGCGATGCGCCCTTTGATCGCCCAATTGACAGCGCTGCGCGACCAGATGTCCGATGCCCGGCAAAATCGGCGATAAAGGTTCTCGTCGCTGTGCGTATTCACCCTTGCCCCCGGCCAGAAATCGGGTATGACACGCTTCACGTCGGGCTATGGCGCAGCCTGGTAGCGCGTCCGTCTGGGGGACGGAAGGTCGCAGGTTCGAGTCCTGCTAGCCCGACCATTATACCCTGCCCCAGCGCTACGGGGCATACGAAATATTCGGCCGTGGTGCACCACAAGACACCCTTGGCTTTGGCGCACAAAGATACGGTGCACAAAGACCATGAGGGGGCCGGATGACTGGCGTACTTGCAGACAGCCAACTGACCCAGATGATCGCGCGCGGCGAAATCGCTGCACGCCCTGCGGTCACCCCGGAACAAATCCAACCCGCCAGCCTTGATTTGCGCCTTGGGCACGTTGCGTACCGCGTGCGCGCCTCGTTTCTGGCCGGGCACGGGCGCACAGTCGTTGACCGGCTTGAAGAATTTGAAATGCACCGCGTGGACCTGAACGACGGGGCCGTACTGGAAAAGGGATGCGTGTACGTCGTGCCCCTGATGGAACGGCTGGCCCTGCCTGCGGGTGTACAGGCCGTTGCCAACGCCAAAAGCTCGACAGGGCGGTTGGACCTGCTGACGCGCACGATTTGTGACGGCGGCACTGAATTTGATCGTATCGTGCCCGGTTACAACGGTCCGCTCTATGCCGAGATTTGCCCACGCTCGTTTTCGGTGCTGGTGCGTCCGGGCATGCGGTTGAACCAGATCAGGTTCCGGCAAGGTCAGGCCGTGTTAAGCGATGCAATGCTGGGTACGCTGCACGCCGAGATGCCACTGGTGGACGGTGAGGCCGTGATTGATGATGGTCTGGGGTTCTCGGTCGATCTGCGCCTGCCCGGCTCTACCCTTCTGGGGTACCGCGCCAAGCCGCATACTGGCGTTATTGATCTTGACCGCATCGGCCATTACGACCCCACCGAATTCTGGGAGGACGTGCACAGCAAGGATGGGCATATCATTTTGGACCCCGGTGCCTTTTACATTTTGGTCAGCCGAGAGGCGGTTCATATCCCGCCTGACTATGCCGCCGAAATGGCCCCCTACCTCGCAATGGTTGGGGAATTCCGCGTCCACTACGCAGGGTTTTTCGACCCCGGCTTTGGTCACGACGCAGCCGGTGGTACCGGATCGCGCGGGGTGCTCGAAGTGCGCTGCCACGAGGCACCGTTTGTTCTGGAACACGGGCAGATCGTGGGCCGCTTGATCTATGAACGGATGGCCACACGCCCTGCTCAGCTTTATGGATCTGGCATTGCTTCAAATTATCAGGGTCAGGGCCTGAAACTCTCCAAACACTTTGCAGTGCCCACCTGATTGCGCTCAGGCGTCTATGATCGGCACATGCGGGCTGGTGTGGGATATTGAACTGCACGCTTCGGTTTTAAAAACCTGCTTGCCGGCCGACTGGATCTACGCGAACGCATCTTCAATCTATTATTTGCGCCCGATGATGCGCAGCGTGTTGTCGATGTCACGTGGCCCCTAAAGGCGGTTTATTTTCGCAGCGGCCCGGCTAGCACGCGCAGCCTGTTTGCGGCTGTTCTGCACATCAGGGCGGGCACTCTGCGGGTCGGGTTCATATGGATCATCAAGGTGTTGCTGCCCACGCTGCGCGTTCTGTTGCGGACGGCGCGGTTTCTTACCGCCCCCAGAGATACGTTGCACCCCTGCGTTGATCCCTTTGTTGATCACTTTGCGCATGATGATCGCGATCACCATGTTGATAATTCTATTGGCATTCATTGGACTGCTCCTGACGCTCCTCTTTCGCTTTATATAGGGCCAAATGCGGCATTTTTCAGGTCAGTCTTCAAATAGTTCGGACTGCCCATCAAGGTCGGTATCATCCTCGTCCGCATCCGTGCTGCCCAAAATGCTGGGGGCCGGGCGATTTTCGAGCAGGCCTGCGGCGCGCAGTTCCTTGAGACCGGGCAGATCCCGCGCGTTTTCGAGGCCAAAGTGATCAAGGAAAGACTGCGTCACAACAAAGGTCACAGGCCGCCCCGGTGTCATCTTGCGCCGCCCGAACCGGATCCATTCCAGTTCCAGCAGTTGATCGACCGTACCACGGCTGACTGACACGCCCCGGATCTCTTCGATTTCGGCGCGCGTGACGGGCTGGTGATAGGCGATGATGGCCAGTGTTTCGATGGCGGCACGCGACAGTTTGCGGGTCTCGACCGTTTCCTTTTGCATCAGAAACCCAAGGTCGGCCGCCGTGCGGATGGCCCACGCATCGCCGACTTTCATCACCCGCACGCCGCGTCCTTCGTAGCGCTTGCGCAGGTATACCAACGCCTCGGCGGGATCGCAGCCATGGGGCATCCGCGCCTCTAGCTCTCGCACGGTAATGGGTTCGGTGGTCGCAAACAGGATCGCTTCGATCATGCGCTCCTGTTCGGCCATGGGTGGAGCCTCGAACAGGCTTTCTTCTTTTTCTTCAGGGTTTTGCGTCACGGGGCTCATCTCGTTTTCGCAATTGGATGGGGGCAAAGCTTTCGGATTGACGAATTTCCAGATGCCCTTCTTTGACCAGCTCAAGGGACGCGGCAAACGTCGAGGCCGTCGCAGAGCGCCGTTTGATCGGGTCCAGTTCCCACCCTTCGGGCAGGTAAGACAAGATGTCCGTCCAACCGCCTGCATAGCCGATCAGACCACGCATGCGTTCCAGCGCCTGTTCCATCGTAAACACCGCATCGCGATCCATCACAAAGGGGCGGAATTCGTCACGTGTCCGGATGCGCGCATAACCCTGCATCAGATCAAGCAAGGTCGCGGAATAGGTAACTTTGCGCACCCGCGTCACCATTTCGGACTGGCCGCGCGCAAAGAAATCACGCCCCAGCCGATCCCGCGCCATCAAACGCGCTGCGGCATCGCGCATCGCTTGCAACCGTTCCAACTGAAACGCAAGATGTGCGGCCAGTTCCTCGCCCGACGGCCCCTCTTCGGTTGGATCGGGCGGCAAGAGAAGACGGGATTTGAGAAAAGCAAGCCATGCGGCCATCACCAGATAGTCCGCCGCCAATTCAAGGCGCAGCGCCTTGGCCTGTTCCACAAAGGCCAAGTATTGGCGCGCCAGTTGCAGAACGGAAATCTTGCGCAAGTCCACTTTTTGGGTACGGCTGAGCGTCAGTAATAAATCAAGCGGGCCTTCGTACCCGTCCACATCGACGATCAACGCCTCGGCGGCGACCCGTTCAGCAACAGAAATCTTGTCTTCTTCGAATGTGTCGTCAGCCATACCTGCGCCCGCTCAAAAGCGCCTCAAGTTCGGCGTTGAGCTCGACAATGTCAATGTCGTCAGGTTTGCGCCGCGCTGCAAGCGCCGCATTCGCACGGGTTTGAGCCGCAGCCGTCATGGGGCCGGCGGCATTGGCGCAGGCAATCCGATCCTTAAGCGGAGCATTGCAATGCAGGATCACATCACAGCCCGCAGCCAGCGCGCCCTGAGCGATTTGGGGGATTGTGCCGCTCAGCGCCTTCATGCCGATATCGTCCGTCATGATCAGCCCATCAAAGCCGATATCCTCGCGTACGATCCGCATCGTGTCGGGTGACAGCGTGGCAGGAGCGTCATCAATGTCGCTATAGACAACATGCGCGGTCATCCCCATCGGCAAGTCGTTGAGGGCACGAAAGGGCACAAAGTCGGTGTCTTGCAGCAGTTCCAGTTCCGTATCCACGCGCGGCAGGTCAAAATGGCTGTCCAGATCGGTGCGCCCATGGCCCGGCACATGTTTCAGGACGGGCAGAACGCCACCATCCAACATGCCATTTGCCGCCGCACGCCCAAGCGTTGCCACATCGCCCGGCGACGTGCCGTAGCATCGGTTGCGCAGGAATTGATGTGTGTCCTTGACGATCAGATCAACCATCGGCGCGCAGTTGCTGTCGATGGTCAGTGATTGAAGTTCGTGCGCAATATGTCTGTAGCGCAAATACATTGCGCGTTCTGCGTTGTCGCCAGCGGTTTGGATGAAATCCAGCGGAGCGGCCCAATCCGTCCACGTGGGACCACGCAGGCGCTGCACCCGCCCGCCTTCCTGATCGATGGTGATCGGCGCGTTGCGCCCAACTGCCTCGCGCAGTTGAGAACACAGGCCATAGACCTGATCGGGCGTGTCGATGTTACGGGCAAACAGGATAAAGCCAAACGGATTGGCCTCGCGGAAAAACGCAGCTTCGTCTTTGCTCAGGCGCAGCCCATCGGCGTCCAGAATGGTTGCGCCATAGGTCATCGGGTGACGACCGGGATGCAATCGGCCCCTTCGGCAACAAGTGCTGAACAAAAGCGACGTGCCTCGTTCAGGTCCACGAACCCGTGCGCACGCAGCCGATAAAAGGTGCGCCCACCGCTTTCGGCGGTTTGCACGATGCGATCCTTGCCCTGCAGGTAGTCGCCAAAGCGGCCCTGCATCCGATCCCACTGTTCACGTGCGATTTCGGGGCTGTCAAAGGCCCCCAGTTGAACCAGTCGCGTCCCTGCCGGAATGGTTGCCGGATCAATGTCGCGCACAGGCTCTGCAGCAGCGGCTGCGGCGGGGATCACGACAGAGGGTGCAGTCAACGGGCGCAATTGCGGACGTCTGGATTGCTGCGGTCCGGGGCCGGTCACGACTGTGGTTGTGTTCCGCTTTGGGGTCGTTACCGCGGCGACACTGACCGATACAGGTAATGTTTGCGCGGTTGCGGCGTCGATTGGGCTGACGCCTTGGGTTAACTGGCGCACAAGATCTTCGACTTCACCCGCTTGCAATGCAGCAGAGACATCGACTTGCCGTGTTTCAATGCTGGCCTCAACGTCCAGTGGGGCGGGCTGTTGCACAGGTGCCACTTTTTGGGCGACCATGGGTTGATCTTCGTCCATCAAATCCATCGGCTTGGGCGCAAGAACCAGCCGATCGACCGGACCTGACGCCTCGCCTGCGGCGGCGACTTCGTTCACGGCAAGCCCTGTGTTCATCGCCAGTTGCCCACCCGGGTCGGCAGGCCGAATGCGCATCTCTCCGGCCGTGGCACGGACCACAGGAATGCCCGAGACATCCCGCATCACCAACTGATACCCCCAAACACCAACCCCGGCAATCAACGCCAAAGACGTAACCGCCCCAGCCAGGTTTGCCATTACTTTCAACGAACTGGAAGTCGATGTTGAAGTTACATCACGAGGGGAATACCCCCTTTGACCCATATCATGGGTATAGTGCATATCTGCCATCTCTGCCTCGTTGTCCGCGCCGATACATGCCAGCGCAGATCATCTGATTGTGGTGCGTCCGGTGCCCGGATGCATTGGGAAATCGTGCCTGTGATGCCCCAATTTTTCGGGGCTTAACGCAGCTCTTCGGCTGGTTCCACTCCAAGAATACCAAGGCCGGCTGCAATTACAACGCCGCAGGCGCGCGCCAATGCAATTTTTGATTGTGTTGTGGCCGGATCGTCCTGAACAAAGCGCAAAGTGGGGATGTCGTTGCCGCGGTTCCACAACCCGTGGAATACACTGGCCAGATCGTTGAGGTAAAATGCGATCCGGTGCGGTTCGTTGCTGCGCGCCGCGGTTTCGACGAGCCGGGGCCACTCGGCCAGCTTGGCCGCCAACGCCAGTTCTGCCTCGTGATCCAACACGCTCAGGTCTGCAGCAGCCAAAGTGGCGTCATCCACATCTACCCCTGCCTCGCGGGCCTTGCGCAGGACAGACGCAACCCGCGCATGGGCGTATTGCACGTAAAACACCGGGTTGTCCCGGCTTTGTTCCAGCACCTTGTCGAAGTCGAAATCCAGCGGTGCGTCGTTCTTGCGGGTCAGCATGTGGAATCGCGTCGCCCCTGCCCCCACTTGATCGACCACATCGCGCAAGGTCACAAAGGTCCCTGCCCTTTTGGACATCTTGAACGGCTCGCCGTTTTTATAAAGTTTCACCAGCTGCGTCAGTTTGATGTCCAGCGGCACAGTGCCCCCCGACAGTGCGGACACCGCCGCCTTCATCCGTTTGACATAGCCGCCGTGATCCGCCCCAAACACGTCAATCAGCGCATCATAGCCGCGCTGCACCTTGTCGTAGTGATAGGCGATGTCGGGCGCGAAATAGGTCCACCCACCATCAGACTTCATGACCGGCCTGTCCACGTCATCGCCATGTTCGGTAGATTTGAACAATGTCTGTTCGCGCGGTTCCCAATCCTCGGGAACCTTGCCTTTGGGCGGCTCCAGCGTGCCTTCATAGATCAGGCCCTTGGATTTCAGGTCCGCAATCGCCGCTTCGATCAGGCCGGTGCCATAGAGAGATTTCTCAGAGTAGAACAAATCCATCTCGACCCCGAGTGCCGCCAGATCGGCGCGGATCAGATCCATCATCGCTTCTGTTGCGAAATCACGGATTTCGGTCAGCCAGACGTCTTCGTCCTTGTCGATATAGGCGGTGCCCACCTTGTCCTTGAGCGCGACGCCCACATCGACGAGGTAGTCGCCGGGATAGGTTCCGTCCGGAAACACGACCTCTTGGCCATGCGCCTCAAGATAACGCAGGTAAACAGAGCGGGCGAGCACGTCGACCTGTGCGCCACCATCGTTGATGTAGTATTCGCGCGTCACGTCAAAGCCAGCGAAATCCAGCAAAGAGGCCAGCGCGTCGCCAAACACAGCCCCGCGCGTGTGCCCGACATGCAGCGGCCCGGTGGGATTGGCCGATACGTATTCGACATTCACCTTTTTGCCCGCCCCCATCGGGGACCGGCCAAAATCCGTGCCAGCCGCCAGCACGGCCGCAACCACACCTTGCCACAGCGCCGGGGCAAGCCGCAGGTTCAGGAACCCCGGCCCTGCCACTTCGGCGCTGGTGATGCGCGGATCTGCCGTCAGGCGCGCGGCCAGTGCGTCCGCGATATCGCGCGGTTTCAGGCCCGCAGGCTTGGCCAGCACCATCGCGGCGTTGGTCGCCATATCCCCGTGTAACGCATCGCGTGGCGGCTCGACAGTCACATTGTCAAAAACAAGCCCGGCAGGCAGTTCGCCCGCCTCGGTCATTGCGTTCAGCGTACCCAGCACAAGGCCACGGATATCGGCAAAAAGGTTCATCGTTCAGCCTATCTAGATATTGAGGCTCGGGTGTATCAGAGATGCCATTTGCGTCAAGGCGCGCTAGCCCAGCAAACGGGCATGTTCCTGCAAGGCAAAGCGATCCGTCATGCCCGCGATATAATCCGCTGTCAGGCGCGCGATGGCCGTTTGATCGCCTTGCGCCCGCGCCACAGCGTCCTGCCAATGCGTGGGCAACAGTTCGGGTTGCGCCATCAGGGCCGGAAAGAGGTCGTTGACGACCTTGGACACTTCCTCGCGTTTGATCATAACCGAAGGCGCGCGGTACATGTTTTTGAACAAAAAAGCCCGGATAAGTTGTAAATCGGCCCACATGGCGTCTGAAAACCGGATAACCGGGCGGCCCAAGTGCCGGATGTCTTCGACCGATTGCGCGCCACTGTCGGCTATCAAATCGCGCGAGGTTTCAATGACATCGCTGACCATTGCGCCAAACACCTGACGCAGCGCCTCGTGCCTGCGCCGCACCGGGTCAAGGCCGGGGTACTTCGCGTCCACCTCGGCGTAGGCTGCGTGCGCGATCGGCAGCGCGGCAACCGCCTCTTCGTCAAGCAGCCCAGCACGCAGCCCGTCATGCAGATCGTGGTTGTTGTAAGCGATATCGTCAGACAAGGCGGCCACTTGCGCCTCGGCACTGGCGTGTGTGGACAGTTCAAGATCATGTTCCGCGTCATATTCGGCCAGCGCAAACGGCAAATCGCCCACGACGGGGCCATTATGCTTGGCGATCCCCTCGAGGCATTCCCACGTCAGGTTCAGCCCGTCAAAGGCCGCGTAGTGGCATTCGAGCCGGGTCACGATCTTGACCGCCTGAGCGTTATGATCGAACCCGCCATAGGGGGCCATCAGGGCCTGCAACGCATCCTCGCCCGTGTGCCCAAAGGGCGGATGACCTAAATCGTGGGCCAGTGCGACGGCCTCTGTCAACTCGCCGTTCAACCCCAGCGCGCCTGCGATTGTGCGCGCCACTTGGGCCACTTCGATGGAATGGGTCAGGCGTGTGCGGAAATAATCGCCCTCGTGTTCGACGAACACCTGGGTCTTGTGTTTGAGCCTGCGAAAGGCCGAGGCATGGATAATCCTATCGCGGTCGCGCTGAAAGCACGAGCGAAACGGGGATTCGTCCTCCGGCCATCGCCGTCCCCGGGCGCGGGCTGGATCAGAAGCAAAGGGCGCGGACATCTGCCTTATCCTTGTCGCCGGAACCTTCGCCCCATATATTGCAATCAGCGCAGATATGAAACGCGCCATTTCTTCGGAGTGACCAGATGCAATTGCCACCCACAGTGACCCCCCGCGCCTTTGAACGGCTGGCAGAAATTGGTGCCGCCAATTCCGGACAAGCCCTGCGCGTCGCCGTCGAGGGCGGCGGATGTTCTGGCTTTCAGTATGAAATCGCGCTGGATGCGCCAAAGGATGACGATCTGGTCCTCGAAGGGGCGGGCCAAAAGGTGGTTGTTGATTCCATCAGCCTGCCGTTTTTGTCCAATGCCGTGATCGACTTTTCCGAGGAACTAATCGGGGCGCGCTTTGTCATCGAAAACCCCAACGCCAGCAGTTCTTGCGGCTGTGGAACGTCGTTTTCCATGTAACGCCCTAGCGCGCGCCACCGGTGGTGCGCGCAAATGTTTCGAAAAACGCAGCAAACTGGGGCACGGCAGTGGCGGTGTCCTTCAGCAAACTGCCCGCATCCTCGTTCAGTATTGCATAAAGACTGGTCTGCATCGCGCCCCAGTCGCCACTGCGGGAACCTGCCCTATCCAACAGAGCTGCCGAGACCGGGCGCAACGCCCCGGCCCGGCATGGTCCGCGCACAAAAACACAGCGCCCTGCTGGCACCGTATCGCCCGTGTCGTCATGCCCCATCACCGCGACCGCCCAGCAGGACACAAGGTATTCGTGATACGCATCTGACAGCGGCGCGTCGTGGGTTTCCATCACACAGAACGCAGCAAGGTTTGCACGCACGGCCTGTTCCCAAAGTGGCGCAGGCGCATGGCCCGCCTGCCGCAGCGCTGTGCACACCTCTGCCAGCAGATCCATGTTTTGATCCAGATGCGCCAGAATTCCAGCATAGTGCAGCGACGTCACAGCGCCCTGATCCAGACATGGATCGCACCGCCCGTATTCGGACAGGTAGAACACAATGTGTGTGAGCTCATAGGCCGCCTTTTTGTTGGGCAGTGCGAATGTTGCGGGGCGGTTGATAAACGCGCGCAGGCGGTCATCCAAACCGGCGTCTCGCATGCGTGTCCTGATCCCGCGCCGGGCCAGCAGGCGGCGCGCCTCAGCGCGTTGCAAATCGCTGAGTTCTGCTTCGACCAGCCCTTGGTCCGCGACCCATGCACACAGTCGGTCCATCTGTGTACCCGGCATCCCGAGTTCTTCGAGGTCCAGACCGATGGACACTAACAACCGGTAATATTGAGGAAAGAACGCCAGACGCTCCGGCAGCGCCGCATAAAACTTTTCATGCGGGGCAAGCGCGTCGAGGGTGACGCGCTGCCCGGTGCATTCCAGTATATTCAACAGTTCCGCATTCTCCTTGAGCCAAAATACATCGTCCATGATGCGCCGTTGGCGTGCAAAACAGTCAATCAGCGCGCCTGTCCGTTCAGACAGGCGCTGGCGGCGCGGCGGCGCGTTCAGAGCAATGATGTTTGACATGGGTTTGGCCCCTCTTTTGCCGACAAAACGTCGCGCCGCCGCACCCGGTTCACGAGCCGGACGAGAACAGGCCCGTGACCGCGCCCTCTGTCAGCGTGCCCACGACAGGGGCAGATCCGGACGAAAACATTTCAACGCATTCGCCCATCACAGCAGCTGTGCCCGACGGTGCGGAGCCCGAGGAAAACATTTCGACAGCGTCGCCGCTCCCAAGATCAGCGCGTGTCGGGGCCGAGCCGGATGAGAACATGTCGACCCCATCCCCGATCAGCGCATCGCTGTGTGTGGGCGTTGAACCTGACGAGAACATTTCGACTGCGTCACCACTGTGGGCGGCGCTGATGTTTGTGGCGGTCGTTGAGATGTCAATTTTACGTTGAGCGGTCATGTGAAGGGTCCCTTTCATCCTGAGGTAGTAGCCCCTTTAGCTATGCTCGCAAAAAGTGTTATCACAAGGGTTTTTTCTCGTCATAAGTGTGCTAGCGAAATCTTATCCACATGAGGAATGGCGCGGAACAAATTAGGCCTTATCGAATTCCCGCAATGAGTGCATAAATTGAAAAAAGTTATCCACAGCCCTGATTTGGCGCGATTTTTCACTCAATCTTGTTCACATTATCCCATTTTGCATCACGAATCGCGCAGTGCGCCCTGCAAAGACGGGCAGATGCGGCTGCCTCCTCTTGCGATCATCCGCCCCATCCGTCACATCTGGGCGACCACCCTGCCGGAGGCCGCCCTATGAAAATCGCCACGTTCAACATCAACGGGATCAAAGCCCGCATTGACGCCCTGCCCCGCTGGCTGGATGCCGCGCAGCCCGATGTCGTGTTGCTGCAAGAAATCAAATCGATAGACGACAACTTTCCCCGCGAGATATTCGAAGATCGCGGGTACAACGTCGAAACCCATGGACAGAAGTCGTTCAACGGGGTCGCGATCTTGTCAAAACTTCCGCTTGAAGATGTCACACGGGGTTTGCCTGGTGACGACAGCGACGAACAGGCCCGCTATATTGAAGCAACCGTGATGGGCGATACCCAAGCCGTGCGCATCTGCGGTCTGTACCTGCCCAATGGCAACCCGGTGCCGGGGCCGAAATATGACTACAAGCTGGCGTGGATGGAACGGCTGCGCGCGCGCGCGATTGCCCTGCTGGCCGAGGAAACGCCGTTTTTGATGGCGGGCGACTATAACATCATCCCCCAAGCCGAAGACGCGAAGCGCCCAGATGCGTGGCGCGAGGATGCGCTGTTTCGCCTCGAATCCCGCACGGCATTTCGCCGCTTGTTGAACCTGGGTCTGACAGAGGCGTTTCGCGCCCGTGTCCACGGTCCGGGGCATTATTCTTTCTGGGACTATCAGGCAGGCGCATGGAACCGTGATGATGGCATTCGCATTGATCACTTTTTGATGTCACCCGCCTGCGCAGACATGATGACGGAGTGTGAGATCGACAAACACGTCCGCGGCGAGGAAAAGCCGTCAGATCACGTGCCTGTCTGGGTGGATTTGGCCGCCTGATCGCGGTCCCCGCTTTTGTGACAGCGTCATAACACCTGCGTGGGGTCACTGGCGCGGCACGGATCGGCACGGTTATAGTTGGGACATGCCACACGATCGGAACCAGCCCATGCCCACACGTCGCAATTTTATCGCGCTCACCGCCGCCGCCCCTGTTGCCGCCCTATGCGCCACAACCCTGCATGCAAGCACCCCGCCCATTTATGCCAATGACGGGATCGCCGTCGATGGCAGCGACGTGGTCGCCTATTTCACGCAAGGCGCGCCGGTAAAGGGAACCGCCGCGTTCACCCACGACTGGAACGGCGTACGCTGGCACTTCGCAACAGAGAAGAACCGCGCCACCTTTGCGGCGGACCCTGCGGCCTATGCCCCGCAATATGGGGGCTATTGCGCGTGGGCCGTCAGCAAAGGTTACACGGCCGCAACCGTCCCAGAGGCTTGGCGGATCGTGGATGGCAAACTGTACCTGAACTTTTCGCGCCGCATCCAACGCCGTTGGGAACGCGACATTCCGGGCCGAATCGCGGCGGCCAATGCCAACTGGCCGGCGGTGTTGGGCTAAACAAACGTTTCTGTTGGTGCGCCAAAGGCACCCAGTGGATCGACGTAGAGGCTGACAGCTTTTTACAAAAAAGCAGTCCATGCCACCTGATGCATTCACCTACGTGAACGGAACGTGCGGCACCCAGTGGGTCGACGTAGTGGCCGACAGCTTTTTGCAAAAGCAGTCCTTGCCACCTGATGCGTTCACCTGCGTGAACGGAACGTGCGGCACCCAGCAGATCGACGGAGTGGCCGACAGCTTTTTGCAAAAGCAGTCCTTGCCACCTGATGCGTTCACCTGCGTGAACGCATCATGCTTGCAACTCTGCGTCCCAGTACAAAAAGTCCATCCAACTGTCGTGCAAATGGTTGGGCGGGAATTTGCGGCCCATGTTACGCAACTCTTCGGCACCGGGTTGGCGCGGCGGTTTGCGTAAGGAAAGGCCCGTGCGATGCAACGCCTTTGAACCTTTGCGCAAGTTGCAAGGGCTACAGGCGGCCACCACATTTTGCCAGCTGGTCACGCCGCCGCTTGCGCGTGGCACCACATGATCAAAGGTCAGATCGCCCTTGGCCCCGCAGTACTGACAGCGAAATTCGTCCCGCAAAAATAAATTAAAGCGCGTGAAAGCCACGCGCTTTTGAGGTTTGACATAATCCTTAAGGACCACGACAGACGGTATTCGGATTTCCGTACTGGGCGAGCGCACCACTTCATCATATTCGGCCACTATATCCACGCGATCGAGCCAGGCCGCCTTGACCGCTTCTTGCCAGGGCCATAGCGACAGCGGGTAGTAACTGAGCGGCCTATAGTCGGCGTTCAACACCAGTGCCGGGTGATGCTTGAGCGCCGTAGGGCTGCGCACAAATTCTGTTCTGAAATTACCATCCATCAAAATTGCATCCGTCCTCGACCGATCCGCCCGCAGAGGCTGGAACGCGTGGACCATCCCAGCTTGGGTTTGACTATATCTTGTGGAAATCGTTCTGCAAGACTTGTGACGACAACGAGATGTCGCAGGCGGTATACACCGAATTTGTAACTGTGACATGACGATTTTATGGGCACGACCGCCTGCGACACATTGGCTGTGCTAAATCCGAAAGGTAAGGAATACATCACTCGACGGTTGTATGCACATGCATCACAATCAACGCATATTCCAAAATCTGAAAGGGCGCATTCAGCCCTACCAATGTAACGATACCGTTTCATCCCCCTGGAGCACGTCATGTCCGCCGATCACACGCCCGCACCCGCCCCTGCACCACAACGCCCTGACTGCCTGTTTCATAAACTGGCCAGCACCCGACAGACTCTGTCAAAGGCGGAAGCAGACGCTTTGGTCAAGGCCAACCCGTTTACCTATGTCGATCGGACCTGGGTAACGCTTTGGTATGATCCAGCGCATATGGTTAAGTCTGACTGTGGTCGCATGACGGCCTATCGCGCGATCACCGCCACGGGTGATCTGCTGTGGTACGTCGCACCCGACGGTGACGCGCCCGTTTATCATGCGCAATGCGCCGACCCGTTTGAGGCAATGGAGCATGCCGCCGCGTCCGTCGGCATCCGGTCTGACGTCGCGCGCCGCTGGGCACATATCGAACGTCTGGCGGGTGAGCTGCGCAATGGCACATTGGAATTTGACGTCACATTTGAAGACGCGCGCCATTCCCCGGTCTGCCCGACTGGGTTCCGGGCTATGATGGCGTCCCTTGGCCTGTTTGGCGCACGGACAATGTCCGGGCGTGTTGCGGCAATGCTGATGCGGGTCGAACCCAGCATTGGGTTCATCATCCATACTGCATGGATCAGGTCGTTGATGACTGCGCCGACAGGTCGTCACATTCTGAGAGCAAAGCCGCCCGTCGGGTATGAAGGCATCTGCTGAAGCGGCTCGTACAGCTATAGTCGTTACAAGATCGAGTTCTGACTATCCCGCCGCGCGCATCTCTTCGACGCTCGTCCAACCTTGATCGCGGCACTGTTTCCACTGGGTGCCCGGCCCCGCAATCGCATCCGCGAATGCCGCACCATTGCGGGCATACCGCGCCAGATCATAAATCGTCAGCGCAAAGCAGAAGTCGCTGATTTCCACCAGCCCGGCCTGGGCGGCCAAGATCACCAACACGTCCCGTTTAGCGCCGTCATTCGAGGCGACCGAGGCCTCGAACCATGCGACACCTGCACTGTCTGCCTGATCTGCGGCGCGTTGGCGGATCAGGGCCGCCAAATCATGCGCTTCGACCTTGCGGAATGCATCCCACGTGTCGCGCACCATGACATAGACATCCAGATCCAGCAGCGTGCGTGGCGTCACTTGGGTGGCCAGTGCGCCGATCGGCGTATCCAAAGCTGCCAATGTCGGGACAAAATCCGCAGACACGGGCCCGTCAACATACAGCGCAAACGGTCGGCCGAGCGACGTTTCCAGCGGCATCATCAAGGGTGGCGATGACACGTCTGCCACCTGCTCGGAAGGTTGAAACAACACAAATGCCGCGCCCAAAAGCACAGCCAGCAAAACCCCAATGATCGCCAGCAACCGCACCTGTTCAGAGCCCCAGTTTATCCCGCATGAACGCGAGCGCCACACCCAGACCATCCTGCGCGATTCCGTGCGCGGTGCCTTCCATGACGTGTCCGTAGACGTCTTTCCATCCGGCACCTTGCAAGGCTTCGGCGGCGGCAGGCATGGATTGGGGGGGAACCACGTCGTCCTGATCGCCGTGCAGCAACAAGACTGGCGGGCGGCTGACCACTTCATCTGCCAGACTTTCGGGGTTCAGCAGGCGGCCGGAAAACGCGACGATCCCGGCGACTTCGTCCTCGCGGCGCGGGGCGACATGCAGGGCCATCATCGTCCCTTGGGAAAAGCCAAACAAGACAACCTGTTCGGGCATCACATCCTCGTCCACCATAAGCGCATCCAGAAATGCGTTCAGATCGGCGCTGGCGGCAATCAATCCACGCTCGGCTTCTTCTTCGCTGGACCCATCAATCCAGGGAATCGGGAACCACTGGTATCCCCCCGCATAACCGGGGATTTCTTCGGGGGCATTGGGGGCCACGAACATTGTGTCTGGCAAATGCTCTGCCAACGGATCGGCCAAGCCCATCAAATCCGCCGCATTCGCGCCATACCCATGCAAAAACACCACCACAGAGCGAAGTTCGCCCGACTGCGGTGCCCGCCGTTCAGATTTCAAAACCCGTGTCATATCTGCCTGTCCCCCAACAAAGCCGCCAGTTCATCTGGCATTTCAATCCGCCGACGATGCCATCACATATCAGCATCTGGTCCCCAAAAAGACGTTTATATGCCAATGGGCGCAACCAAAAGGATCAGCAAGCCCTGATTTGTGCCCAGACTGGCGCGAAATCACAACAAGTGGTGCCCCAGATCGTGTTGCATCCTTCATGTTGTCCCGTCGCGCCCTTTGATGACGCGGTAGTAGGTAAAGAAAAGGCGCGCGGCAACTGCCCGCCACGGCTGCCAGTCCAGCGCCATGCTGCGCAGTGTCTTTTCCCTGGGCCGTTCGGGCAAGTCAAAGATAACGCGCGCCGCCTCTTGCAGGGCCAAATCACCCGGTGCGAACACATCAGCGCGCCCCAGAGCGAACATCGCGTATATTTCAGCCGTCCAGACGCCGATGCCTTTGACCGCCGTCAGAGTGGCAATCACCTCTGCATCTGGTGCGGCGCGCAGGGCGTGATAGTCGATACCCGCCTCGGCCAAAGCGAGCGCATAGGCGATCTTTTGTCGGCTGAGGCCCGCAGCGCGCAATCCATCCTCACCCGCTGCAATCACCGTATCCGGGCGGATCAGGTCGCTCGCCTGCAAACGGGCCCAAATGGCGTTGGCCGATGCGGTGCTGACTTGCTGACCGATGATGGCGTTGAACAAGGCGGCAAACCCGTCCGGGCGGCGGCGCAGCGGCAATGGCCCGGCTTGCGCAACAGCGCGGGCAAGCGCCGGGTCGCGCGCGGCGAGCCATGCGGCCCCTTCGGCAACATCCTCATCCGTTTCGATGATGCGTCCAACTTTCACAATGTCTCCACCCATTGCGCCACATCAGCTGCAGTGCGCAGAACCGCGCCCATTGGCAAGGCGGGTGGGCGCAACAACACGACAGGGCACCCCAAGGCGCGCGCTGCCGCCAGCTTGGGAAAGCTGCCCGTGCCACCGATATTGCGGGCCAGCAGAACGTCGATCTGCAGACGTTGGAACAACGCGGCCTCGTCCACCGGATCGAACGGGGCCGTTCCGAATTCATACCGACAGTTGGGGTAGCCCGTGGGCTGCACATGCCGCGTCAGCTGCCGCAAAAACACTGGACCATCGTGATGGCTAAGGGCCGCAAGGCTTGCCCGTCCTGTGGCCGCAAACACGCGGGCCCCGGACGGCAAAGCGGTGATGGCATCGGATAATGTATCGACTTCGGTCCAGCGATCCCCCGGCTCCGCGATCCAGGGGTCGCGCCTGACCCGGCCATAACTAGCCCGCGGCGAACGCGCGATGGCGCTCGCGCGGGTCTGCGTATCAAAGGCGTGGGTTGCGTCGAGAATACCAACAGCATTCGAAGGCACCGCATCGCGTTCCATCAGGCCCAGGTCAACGCGATCCGCGCCGCGCGCCCAAACGGCGACGACAGACGCAGGCGTGCCCGCCAGCCACTGCGCCGCCATGCCAGTTTCGCGCGAACCAGCCAAAAGTGCGATGAGAGGAGCCGTGGACATACCCGTACCCTACCGCCGCCACCGCCCTGCGCAACTGCTTGTGCATCCGTGCGGCAATGGTGTCCTTGCCGTTGCCAACCCGGCGGGCTAACGAGTGAAAATGATCGAAGTCGACGATACACGCGCAAAGCGCAATGTGGCCGTGCTGGTCGCGGCCCAAGCCTTTTTGGGCAGCCAGATCACGATGATGTTTGTGGTTGCGGGCCTCGCCGGGCAACAGATCACGCCCTATGCCTGTCTGGCCACGCTACCGATTTCGCTGATCGTGTTCGGGTCCATGACGACTGCGCCGTGGCTGTCCAATGTGATGCAGAGGTTTGGGCGCAGGACAGGGTTTATCGTTGGGGCATTTGGCGGGCTGATCGGGGCCGCGATCGGGGCTTATGCATTGTCGGTCAGCAGCTTTTGGCTGTTTCTGGCCGGCAGCTATATGACCGGGATCTATATGTCGGCGCAGGGGTTTTACCGCTTTGCCGCCGCTGACACCGCATCCGATGCCTTCCGACCCAAGGCGATTTCCTATGTGATGGCGGGCGGATTGCTGTCTGCAATTATCGGCCCGCAAGTCGTGGCCTATGTCACGGCCACCAGCGCGGATGCCACAGTCACACGCTACATCCCGATCTATTACTGGGCCATGGCGTTCAATGTCGCCGGCATGCTTATGTTCGTGCTTCTGGACATCCCCAAACCGCCGCCGCCGTCGGCCACCGATGGGCCGGGGCGCAGTCGGCGTGAATTGCTGGCCAGCCCGCGCATTGCGGTCGCTGTGATCTGTGCAGCGGTGTCTTACGCCTTGATGAACCTTGTTATGACGTCGACGCCACTGGCCGTTGTGGGCTGCGGATTTGGCGAACCGGTTGCGGCGAATGTCGTCACCGTTCACGTGCTGGCCATGTTCGCGCCCTCATTTTTCACCGGGCATTTGATTGCGCGGTTCGGGACGGAAACGATTATGGGCCTTGGCCTTGCAATCTTAGGCGTTGCAGGCATTGTTGCGTTGCAAGGCGTTGATCTGATGAATTTTTATGCCGCTCTGTTCCTCTTGGGCGTGGGTTGGAATTTTGGATTTATCGGGGCCACCACGATGCTTTCAGGTGCGCATACCCCGCAAGAACGGGGGCGCATGCAGGGCATGAATGATCTGATCGTCTTTGGTGGCGTGACCGTCGCGTCGCTGTCGTCGGGTGGGTTGATGAACTGCATCGGCGGCGATCCCGTCGAGGGATGGGCCGCCGTCAACATGGCCATGGTGCCGTTGTTGGTGCTGGCAGGCGCAGCGTTGATCTGGCTGATCATGCGCAACCGGCTGGCCACGACCTAAAGGGCGATACGCCCGCCCAATGCAGTGCGGGCAACCCGAAACGGCGTCACCCCGGGATCAAGCCGTGCCTCGCCCACAGCCGCAGGGTCGGCGATGATCTGATCCAGCGTTTTGGCTGCCCCAATCGCAGGCCACAGCGCAGGACGTGCGGCTTTGGAAATATTGGGACGTGTCAGGCGATCCTTTGCCCGGCGCGCGAGCGCGACAACGCCAGCGTCCGTGCCATCCAGCAATGGAATGCGCCCTTGGTCGGCCAGTGCTGGCACGGCCCGCAAAAACGCCGCGACCCCAGCCGCAAAGGCAAGATCGCGCACGGTCGCCTCAGCTTCAGCGCTGGCCCCAAGCAGCTCGCAAGCCGTCCACATCAAATGACCTGCCGTTTGATCAATATAAGCGTCCATATGCGCCGCATCATCAAAGCCATCGCGGTAGATATCCCACCGGCGTGCCGCAACGATTTCGTCCAAACGCTGCGCCTGAGCGGGGCAGAGCAATGCGGCCAGCGGCGTCGTCACTTCATGTTTGCGCACTTCATCGCCTTGCGCAATTTCTTCGAGCGCATCGCGCCACCACTGCAGGCGCATCTCTGCAATCATCGCTTCCTTGGTCAGCCAAGGCGCGCGCGACACTTCGATGTTGAGCGCATAGAGCACGAACAGCGGCGCGCGTGCCGCGACCTGGGCCGCCATCACAGTGCGAAACCGCAGTGCGTCGCCCTTTTCGACAATGCGGGCACAGGGAATGACAGCGTCGGGCAGACTCATTCGGGCACGGCAATCAACAGGGCATAGGCAATGTCATCCGGAGCGGCATGCCAGCGATCAATCTCCAACTGATTTTCATCGAGGGCGGCACCCAAGGCCGCATCTGGGGATTGACCACGCAGCATGTCGATGCGCGCCTGCAATGGCGTAAAATAACTGCGCCATGGCGCGCCCACGATCATGCGATGCCCCTGCACACGGTAGCCCGCTGCGCTCACACGCGCGATGATACCATCAAGGTCGGTGATCTGTGGGTATTCCGCCCAAAACGCCAACGTCGCATCAGATGGTGGCGAACCAAGGAGGACGGGTTCAGAAAACACCACGGCACCGCCATCCTTCAGCGCGCTCCGCCAGCCTTGCAACCCTTCGGTCACGCCCAGAAAGTACAAGGCCCCCGCACACCAGATCAGATCATAGGTGCTGTCCAGAGTGCGCATATCAGCTTCGATTGCGGTCACACGGTCACTGTAGTCAGCGACGCGCGCTTGGGCGGCTGCAACGAAATGGGGAACCAGTTCCATACCCATGATCCGCGCCTGTGGCAGCGCGTCGGCCAGTTCCACAAGGTCCGCACCGGGGCCGCACGCCGCATCCAGTACATCCACAGAACCTGACAGTCCTAGCTGATCAAGCGCCCAACGCACATCCGCCGCCTCGCCCGGCCCCTCACGGGGCAAGTCATGATGCACTGTAAAAAAAGCATCGCGTTCTTCGGGGCTCATGTCACGCCATCCTGTACAAGTTTCCAACGGATCGCATCCAAGAGCGCCTCAAACGAGGCATCGACGAGGTTGGCAGACACACCGACCGTCGACCACCGCCGCCCCTGCCCGTCCTCGCTGTCGATGATGACACGGGTCACGGCCTCTGTGCCGCCTTGGGTGATGCGGACCTTGAAATCGACCAGTCGTATGTCTTCGACATAGGCCTGATAGCGTCCCAAATCCTTGGCCAGTGCCTTGGACAATGCGTTGACCGGGCCGCGATCCGTGCCGTTTTCGTCCATGGATTCCGACACCGACAGCATCTTTTTCCCGTCGACTTTTACGACCACGACCGCCTCTGACAGGGATACCATCTGATCCCGCTTGTTCTTGCGACGCTCGATTGTGACGCGATAGCGTTTCACCTCAAAGAACGCAGGCAACAGGCCGAGTTCGGCCCGAGCCAGCAATTCAAAGGACGCTTGCGCCACATCATAGCTGTAGCCATCGGCCTCACGCGCTTTGATCTGGTCCAGAATACGGGCCAGCGCGGGATCCTTGGGGGCGACCGTCAGGCCCATATCGACCAGCCGCTTGCGCAGGTTGGACTGGCCCGCCTGATTGGACATGGGAATGATGCGCGCATTGCCGACGGAGGCGGGATCGATATGTTCGTACGTCGTCGGATCCTTGAGGATCGCACTGGCATGCAGTCCCGCCTTGTGAGCAAAGGCGGAGCCACCGACAAAAGCCGCCTGTTTCTGCGGTACCCGGTTCAGAATGTCATCGAGCATGCGCGATGTGCGGGTCAGCCCGGCAAGCGCGTCCAGCGTCACACCTGTTTCAAACTGGCTGACATAGGGTTCTTTCAGCAGCAAGATCGGGATCAGCGCCGTCAGGTTGGCGTTGCCACACCGCTCGCCCAGACCATTCAGCGTGCCTTGTACCTGGCGCGCGCCCGCGTCCACCGCCGCAAGCGATCCGGCAACCGCCTGTTCGGTGTCGTTGTGGGTATGAATGCCAAGGTTCTCGCCCGGAATGCCACTGTCAATCACAGCCCGCGTGATGCGCCCGATGTCGCTGGGCAGCGTGCCGCCATTGGTATCACACAGCGCAATCCAGCGCGCACCCGCGTCATAGGCCGCGTGGATCGCCTGCAGCGCGTAATCCGGATTGGATTTGAAGCCATCAAAAAAGTGTTCTGCATCAAAAATCGCCTCGCGCCCCTGTTTGACGATGTGGGCAAAGCTGGCGGCGATGTTGGCGGTGTTTTCCTCAAGGCTGATGCCAAGGGCGGTTTTGACGTGAAAATCATGGGTCTTGCCCACGAGGCAGACGGCGGGCGTGTTCGCGTTCAGGACGGCCGCCAGAACATCGTCGTTTTCCGCGCTCATGCCAGTGCGTTTGGTCATGCCAAAGGCCGTGAACGTGGCCCGCGTCTTGGGCGCATCCTCGAAAAACGCAGTGTCAGAGGGGTTCGCGCCGGGCCAACCACCTTCGATATGGTCAACGCCCAGCGTGTCGAGGGCGGCCGCGATCTGATGCTTGTCCGAGGGGGAAAATTGCACGCCTTGGGTCTGCTGCCCATCGCGCAAAGTGGTGTCAAAAAGGGAGAGGCGTTCTTTAGTCATAACGCGCCTCGCTCACATTTTTCAGCCCAGCTGTGGCGCGTACGTCATGGCCAGCCCCCGACCGCCCCATCACGTCAAAGGCGTGCATGCACATGGCGCGGGGGCTGTACCCGCACCTGCGGTTGGGGGTTGGTCTTTGGTTGGAGTGCATCATTTGATGGCCTCCAATTTGGACGGGTCAAAGTTCGGACCGGGCAACCACGTAGCAGCTCCACCGATATCGGTCACCTGTACTCCAATCGTGTTCAGAACATCCCGCAAGCGATCTGCCTCGGTCCAGTTCTTTGCCACCCGCGCGGAAGACCTTTCTTCCAACAGCCGATCAATCACGACCACAATCCAGTCTGGTATCTCATCGTTTTGTGACGGTGAAAGATCAAGAATATTCCAGTCGTCTATGAACCCCAGTGTTTCCAACGCATGTGCCATCGGTGCCAAGCCTTCAGCAGTATGCGCCTTCGCCAACACATGCAGGCGCGCCAAAGCACCCGGCGTGTTCAAATCATTGTTGAGCGCTCCCATAAATTCCGTGTCGCCCTTCCAGCGATCCGAAGCACGCAAACGGTCCACCATCTTTGAGGAATACCCATGTTTTTGCAGAGTATTCAGCCAACCCATCAACGTTTTCTGCGCCTCTGCCCGCTTCTTCTCCGTCCAATCCATCGGCTTTCTGTAATGCGTCGACAACATCACAAACCGGATCACCTCCCCCGGCACCCCCTGATCCAGCAAATCGCGCACGGTAAAGAAGTTGCCCAAGGACTTGGACATCTTCTTGCCCTCGACCTGCAGCATCTCGTTGTGCAGCCACACGTTGGCAAACCCGTGCCCGGCACAACGCGACTGGGCAATCTCATTCTCATGGTGCGGAAACTGCAAATCATTGCCGCCTCCGTGGATATCAAACGTATCGCCCAGCAACTCATAGGCCATGGCCGAACACTCGATATGCCAGCCGGGCCGCCCGCGTCCCCACGGGCTGTCCCAACCGGGCAGATCATCGGTGGATGGTTTCCACAGCACGAAATCCATCGGGTCCTCTTTGTACGGCGCGACCTCGACCCGCGCGCCCGCGATCATGTCGTCCACAGATCGGCCTGACAGCGCGCCATAATCGGCGTATTTGCGCACACGAAACAGCACATGCCCGTCGTTTTCATAGGCGTAACCATCTGTGATCAAACCGGAAATCATGGCAACCATCTGCGCAATGTATTCGGTCGCGCGCGGCTCATGCGTGGGGCGCAATGCGCCCAAATCGTCCATATCCGCATGATACCAGCCTATGGTCTCGTCGGATCGTTCGCGCACCAACGCCTCGATCGTTCCCTCTGCCCCGGCCTCTTTTCGGGCCAATGCGGTTGCGTTGATCTTGTCATCCACATCGGTGAAATTGCGCACGTATGTCACATGCGCCTCGCCATAGGTGTGGCGCAGCAGCCGAAACAGAACATCAAACACCAAAACAGGGCGTGCATTTCCCAGATGCGCCCGGTCATAGACGGTGGGACCACACAGATACATGCGCACATTGTCCGGGTCGATCGGCTCAAACGGCTCTTTGCGACGCGTGGCGGTGTTATACAGAGTGATGGTCATAAACGTGTACTCGCGCAGATAGGTTGGCGCGGGCCTAGCAATTCTGAGGTGTCATGGAAACAACGAACCGGCCCGCGTGAGAAGACTCAGCAGATAATACAAGCGATAATGCAAAGGGTCCGGTTCATGCGCTATCGGTAGCCGAGAGCGGGCAAAGGGGTCAAGCCTTGTTTGTGGGCGGTCGATCAGATGGGTGCCGCCCCCGAACCGGCATCACGACACACCGGCGATGCACGGCACATTGACATTCACTTGACCCTCTGTCCCCTTGCGCACACCACAATACGGAGCAGCGCCATGGCCCTTTCGCAACGCATTACCACGCTCACCGGGGGCGGATCAGACGGTTGGGACGTGTTCATCAAGGCGCGTCGCATGATCGCCGCAGGCACCCCTGTCACCGAGCTGACCATCGGCGAACATGACATCCGCACCGCAGCGCCAATCCTGCAAGAGATGCACCACAGCGCAATCGCGGGGCACACGGGATACGCGATGGTTCCCGGAACCGATGCGCTGCGCGATGTTGTGGCCCAAAGGGTAAACGAGCGCACAGGCGTGCCGACAACCCGCGACAACATACTGATCACACCGGGGGGACAGTCCGCCCTGTTTGCCGCCCATGCCGCAGCCTGCGATCCGGGCGACACGGCGCTTTATATCGATCCGTTTTATGCCGAAAAAACACTATGCCTTCATTGCAATGTTGTTGAGCCTGATACATTAGAGCCCTACAGCAGAGATCCACGAGGTACTGCCCTCAAAGCTGAGGAGTACTTAAAGTCAACAGGAATTGGCGATACCGCGTTTTTTGGTCCAGAAGCAGAATTCTTTCTATTTGATGACGTTCGCTTTTCTAA
>ENA-OQVM01000646-OQVM01000646.1-marine-metagenome-genome-assembly--contig:-NODE-646-length-53188-cov-6.259137_pt1 | contig 53188 bp, 53 predicted proteins | sample MGYA00237776_ERZ505498 | MGnify/ENA primary metagenome ERZ505498 (study PRJEB26159, sample SAMN06265151) | marine metagenome | isolation source: Helgoland LTER site | place: Germany:Helgoland, sampling...
ATGGTTTCTTTGTTTTGTAGGTCTTTATCTACTTCAGTAAATTCTAATGGTTGTAAGGTCGTAAAGTATAGGTTTAAGCTAATATAATTGTATGCTAGTATCTTATCAAAGTTATCTATTAAAAGTTCCTGAAATGGCCTTATAATCGTGTTATCCATTAAAATACTGGCAACCTCAATTTCATCGGCATTATTTCCAAAACCTGAACCATTATTTATACCTAGTAATTTTGGGCTTACAATTCTATGGCTTAACATCACTTTGGTGCTGCATTCTTCCGACAAAAATTGATACTGGTTATGAGCATCACTTAATTGCACCGGTGTTATTTCGGCTTGGCTCTCTTTATTGTCGTTAAAAGCTACAATCATACGGCCACTATTTGAAGACCCTTGAAATTTAGCCGCTATTCTGCTTTCAATTAATTGGCGTTCTTGTTGGTTTGGAATACCATTATTGAAATTTATTAAAAGACCGGGTGCAAGGCCATTAATAACATTCGATAAATGGTAGTTTGATACTTCTTCTTCAAGTTCGGCATATTGAAGCCCACCTTGGTAATCGACCGGTGAATAATAGTAAAAACCACTTTTGTATGGTTTAATGTATAATATTTCAATATCTTCATTTGACATACCCCAAGCCGGTATTCTTAAAGGTTCATCTGAATTTGTTAAATTTGCCCAATCATTAAAATAATAATATGCCGGTATATTTCCATCTTCATCACATTTTGCAGCGCGTAAAGTTTCAATAGGCATGTGTTCTATTTCGGCAATTTTGCTTCTATCTTTTGAGTAGATAACTTGTATTGCACATTGACCCATAAGTTTAAGATCGTAGCATAATTTTCTTACAATATCTTTTTTAAATAAAGATACCATTTGGGCATATTCGTTTGGTCTTCGGTTGCTATCGGTAGCATTTAAACCTTTACCATAAATTTGTTGGCTCACACCATTTATACAAGCCGAATTTGTAGGGCTTCCATTAAAACGGTCTATCAAAAACTGGAAATAATCATTATCAGCCCCATAGGAAATCCACGATTCGCCGTTTACTTCTTTTACTTCCGGGCTAGTATATGTACTTAATTGTAAAAAACTTGCTTCTTGCTTTTTTCCTTGCTTTGCAAATTGACCCTTGCTATTTCTTTTTCTCATAATACTATATAGTCATTATTAAAACCGTCATATTCTTGGTACACATCTTTGTTTATCTTATAAAAATAATTGGGGTCATCAAGAATTGCTCCTTTTTGTGCGGTACAAAATACCCTATCGCGATATATCACATTAATTTTTTCTGCATCTGAATATAAAGTTAAATCATAAAAATGACCTTCAACTAAATTTTCATATTCAAAGCCGTATATAGCATAGCTATCATTTTCAATATAAATATTACCAACACCATCAACTCTTGGTACAAGTGTATAATCAACACTAACATTTGTGCTGTCATCTCTAATAGTCATATAAGCACTTGTTACATATTCTCTTGGTATGCAAACAAATCTATTGGTATCTTGTGGGTAGAATAATATCATCTATGTATATAACGTTTAAAAAATAGTAATTTGTAAAAACAAAAAAAAAGCACCCGATTAAGGATGCTTTCAATTTAAAATAAATATTAATTATGCAGTTGGGTCTACTTGTGCTGCATCACCTGTCACTGCTGTTGCAAGGAAATAAGGTGCAGTTTCTTCCATACCCTCAAAGGTAAGTGTAAACCCACTTAAATCACCCGCTGCTGCTCCAGTTACTACCGTTCCACCAGTACACTCCATACCATTCTCAAAGCCACATAAGAAACTATTTCCATAGTAATCTTCTACTACTACGTATGGTCTTGCTACTGCAAGTGTTTGTAGTTCTTGTTGCGTTAAAGCATCTAAATAAGTAAGTGTAAGGTTTAAAGTTTGAGTATAAAAAGTTGTTCCATTTTCTCGGCTACTTGTTACAGTAGTTTCTAAAGATGAATTTCCTTTTACATCATATTCATACCAAGTTGGTGTTCCCGTAAATGTTGCTTCACCAGTTGGTGCATCTACTGTGATTGCAGTAAGGTCACCATAATCAGCAAAGAATACTTTTTTAATGCCACCAAAAGCACTTTTGCAAGGTAGTTTTCTACCCGTTGTTAATGTACAAGCCATTGTTTTTATGTTTTAAAAAAAAAGGGTGAGCAGATTACCTACCCACCCCTTTCTATTGATTAATTAATTAATTATGCTGCGTACTCTACTAAATCAGATGCAATACCGAATTGAACTGCACTTGTAAATCTGAGTATCATTCTTACATTGTTACTTCCATCCAAATCTGCCATATCCAATACTTTTACTTCGTTTGTTGAGTTTAGTAACCCAGTTCCAAAGTATAAGTTAGAACGTTGTGCTGCATACATTTTATTGTTAGACATTCCCGGACATACAAATATTTTAACTCCATTGATAGAAAGACTTCCGTTGTTCCACCATTGTGTACCCATATTAGCTACACCATTTGCTCCAAGACCATTTGCTCCGAAACCTCCCAATGCGGTCACGTAGAGCTTCGCTGCTTGTGTTGGTACATATACAAATAAATCTTCTTTTCCATAAAGTGCTGCTGGAATAGCATCAACTACTTTGCTCATCTCGTCAATGATGTTTGCAGATGTTAAAGTTGTTCCAGTTACTTGTTGTGCCGCTGGAATATCTCCCGCAGTTGCTGCTGCTGCAATTAGTTTTTCAAACCCATCAAAAGAGTTGTTAGAACCTGCTGCTGTATCACCTTGCCAGATACAAAATTCTGTGTTCTGTGCCACTTCTGATGCTACGTGTGCAATTAAGAAATCAGAAAACTTTGGTGGTAATGTTTGTCCAAGACCATAACCCATTGATTGTGCTTCCCAATCGTTTACGAAATCATACTTACATAGTTGTAGGTTTACTTGTAGTTCTTTTGGTTCAATAATTCTTTCTGTTAATGTGATAGTTGATTGTGGGTCAAAATCACAAGATGCAGATTGTACTATTGCACTTGTAGCTAATTTTTTAATTACTTCTTTAAAAGCAATGTTTGCCTTTACTGTTAAACCACCATCATCAATAGTTGATGCAGATAATAAAGCTGCTGCGATATACTCACCAGCAAACTCACCAGCATAAGTAGTAGTGATGTTAGTTGTAGTTGCTAAATTTACGTTTCTTTTATTCATTTTTTATTTGTTTAATTTACTTAATACTCTATCTAAAGTTGTGTTAAATTGTCCTTTTGCAAATTGTACTTGTTTCTTTTTTGGTGTACTTGCTTCTGGATTGTGTTTAATTGGTTTTACTGCTGAAAGTTCTTCTTTAACTTCTTCTTCTTTTACCTCTTCGCTCATTTCTTCTTTTGGTTCTAACATAGCTTTGATTTCCTCAACCATTGTTTTAACCTCTGCTAATTCTTCTTTAGTAGCATAAGACATTTCTTCTTTTACTTCTTCTAAATCTTCAGTCTCTTCAACTTCTTCTTCTTTGGCTGGTACTTCATCAGATACTTCACGAACATCTGCAATGATACCTTCTTCTTCTACAACTACCAATCTACCATCTTCAAGGATGTACTCACCAACTGGCATTGCTACTTTTTCATCATCTGTTACAATGAATATCTCTTTACCTTTTTCAAATGCTTCTGCACTTACTACAGTTCCATTTTCTAACTTTTGTTCTTCAAGTTTTACCTCGATGTTTAAAAGTGTTTTTATTTCGTTTAACATTTCATTTGCTTTCATACTATTTATATAACGATTATTAAATTAAAATTTGCATTTTCAGTCTGTTCTTGTTATAACACCAATGCCTTGTGCTTGCATAGAACCATCACAACAAGAGATAGAATACTTATTGGTATCCCAACATAAACAAGCACGTCCACCGCCAGTAGGTGATGTTCTACTTGGTATAAATGTTTTATTTTTGTTGTTTCTTTGCATTTATTTTAAAACCTCTGTTAGTGATTTTTTTTGTTGTTCATATGCACTTATAGCACTTTTTAATTGCTTAATTTGTGGTACATCAATACCTAAATCTTTTGCTGCTTTTTCTGTATCTGATAATATTCTTTGTGCAACTTTATTTACCGCATCAAGTCTTTTTAATTCTCTTGTACCTTTTGCAATAGCTTCTCTTGCATCAGTCGCATATTTCATTAACTCATCTCTACCTTTATCTAACTCATATTCATATTCTTCTAATTCTGTGATTTTAGCTAACTCAACTTTTGCTAATTCTGTTTTTGGTAGTTTGCTATAAACTTTTTCAATGTTACTTTTCATACTTATTTATTTTTGTTGTTTTTAAGAATACTTTGCTACTAACTCCCAATTTGATTGATTGTCATCTATTGCATTATCTATGTTTTTTCTTAGCTGTAAATAATCTTTATAAGCTGGTAAATTTGTTACATCTAATCCAATTTCTTTGGCAGATTTATACAATGAATTAAAATTTTTATTCATTTCTTTATAAAATGATGATGATATTTTTTTGTTAGATGTATATGTTTTTAAAAGTTTAGCTATATCACTTTCTGCTTTTTTATAGATTTTATCAAGTTCAAAAAAATCATTTTTTTCTGATTGTATTTTTTTTAGAATTTGTTCCGATTGTGTTAATTGTTTTGAAATTTCATCTACAATACCTAACTCAATTTTATGTGCAGATAGTTCTTGTTTTGGTAGTTTACTGTAAACCTTTTGTATGTTACTTTTCATTTAATATATTTTAAAATAAATTAGATACTTTTTTTAATGCCTCACCTTTCTTTACAAACCCATCTGCCAAATCTTCAAGTTTCTTCATCTCTGGCGGTACAGGTACACCTATTTCTTTTGCTATTTTAACAAGTTCGGCATATTTATTTTTAAACCCATTACCAGCTCTTAACAATCCATTGTATGCAATAATATCACTTGATAACTTTTTTTCAATAGATAAACCCCTTTTTATTAAATCTTTTAAATCATCTGCAATACCCAACTCTACCTTTTGCGCAGATGGTTCAACTTCTCCTTTTACTATTTTTTCTATTTTAAATAGTAATTCTTGTGCTTTTTTTTCTTCTGACATATCTTCTTTTATTTTATCTTTAGGTGCTTCCATTTTATCTGCAAAGTAACCCTCAATAGAAAAACCCTTAACTTTATTTGTTTTAACATACTCATTCCAAACATCATCATTGTTTACTTTTACACTTCCCATCCAAGTACCTAATGGTAAATCCATTCCATACTTTACACTTTTATCGTGTACTTTATCTTCTACTATCCAGCTTTCAACTAATGTTAAACCATTTAATGCTTGGTTGTGTTCTAATGTTGAATTACTTTGTTTACCATTCTGTAAGAACATTTGAGATGCTTTTACAATAGTATCTTTTGAAAAGAATATGTAATACTCACCCTCACCACCATTGCGGTAAATAGGCTTATTTGGTATTAATAAAGCACCCATTAGTATCTTCTTTTCTTTGTCTACTTCTGCTAACTTTATTTCTTGGTTCTTTAAAGCAACAAAATCACTTTCAATAGCTGGGCTTTCTACAATAGAAATCGCATCTACTCCAATATCATCTTGTTCTTCATCTAAAATAAGTTCTATTATCTTCATAAATATATAACGTGTTTAGTTTTTAATTTTGCATTTAGATACTTGCACCCTCTATAATGTTTCTATCCATCTCTTGTGCAGTAGTTACATCATTACTTACTACATATGCTCTTGTAGGTTGTTGTGTTTGACTACCTATTGCATCTGCTAATTGTGTTTCACCACTTGCACCCACTACATTAAATGCTGGTGGTTGTGATGTTGTAGTTGTAGGTACTCCACCACTTGGTGCTCCACCGCTACCACCTGGTACTTGTACACTTAATATCTTTTTTACATTAGCAATACCCGCTACTCCAATAGCAGCAGCATTAGCAAATTTTAAAGCAGTTTCAAAAGGTGTAACTGTAACCGCAGCAAGTGCATCAGAAACCCCTCTATATGTGTTTATAGTTGCAGCAGCAACGGCAAAGGCTTTACCAGCAGCAGTTTCTTCACCAGCTATACTACTAAAGTTTTGTAGTACATTTGCGGTATCATCTAATGTTTTCTTTTTTGCTTCAGCTTCTTGATTTGCAATTTCTATTTTTTTAGCAGATATTTCTTTTGTTCTTGCTAAATCTTGTTCATCAGATTGTTGCAGAAATTCATTTAAAGTATTTTGTGCATCTATCTTTGCTTGTGTGCCATCAGCAGCATTATCTACTATTGCCTAACACAACCATAGCCGAAGTGATCCCAATGCCTTCAAATATCGAAGCCATTGATAATGGACCAGATTTTTACCTAGTCAACTACCATTGGCACCAACAACAGCTCGCCATCATCGACTTAGAAAACCTAGTAGAAAACAATACTGTTGACACCTCTGATGCTAATAAATTATGCGTGCTATATAGCATTAACAACGACAATGCTATTGGCGCTTATGCCCTGCCTTGTCATGGCGCACCTCAATTAATACATCTGAATGAATCTGCACTTAAACTGGCTGATACCGCTGAAAATTCAGATTTTTTGCATTGTCGTATTCACATCGCCAATAAAACAGCTTATATACCTAATTTAGATCATTTAGAAGCAACCATCTGCCAACACATCTAAAATTTATTGCGTTATCAAACCGCTTTTTAGTTTATGATAATGCTATGAAATTTTTAAGAATAATACTCCTTATGCTTACCACTTTTTTGCTGTTATCAAATATTGGTAATGCCAGTGAAAATCGACTTCTAGCACAACAAAGAGACACTTTCCAAAAAGCGAAAACAGCTTTAGATAAAAATAAAATAAGCCATTTTATGACGCTCAAAAAACAGCTTAAAGACTATCCACTTAAATCTTATTTAGATTACCTATATCTACGCAAAAATATTAGTAATGTATCGGAAAGCACTATTTCTACTTTTCTAAAAAATAACGGTTCATCATTTTACTCACAAAAGCTCAGAACCGTTTGGCTATATCACCTTGCTGAGACTAAGAAGTCGTCATCGTTTCTGGACTATTATCAAACCCCTCAAACTACTTCATTGCAATGTCATAAACTGTCAGCGTTGATCAATACAGGTCACTATCAGGATGCATCAGCAGAAATTGCATCTTTGTGGATGGTCAATAAGTCACAACATAGAAGTTGTGATTCTGTATTTAAACATTGGGCAAAAAAAGGTTTCCCAACCAATGATATGCGTTGGCAACGAATTCAATTAGCACTCAAAAACACCAAGTTTAATCTAGCCCATTACCTTGCAAAACCGCTTAATGGGCAATATCAAGCTAAACAATGGATCAGCCACTGGCAAAATATGCAACGTGATCCATTGTCAGAGCTACAACGTATCAGCGCTGGAAAAAAGCTTCCCCACTCAAGCAATAAACAATTGGAAAGAGATCTCATTCATTATGGCATCGGTCGCCTAGCTCGAAAGTCAACTGACAAGGCTTTTGATGTCTGGCAGAACATTACTAAGCGTTACACATTTACGACACAGCAACGACACCAAATCCATGCGACTATTGGACAACGTGCAGCCTTAAACAGACAAGACCGAGCACTAGAATTCTATGGTGCTGCTGCCAATGAACCTTGGCGTGTTCGTGCGGCGCTTTGGCAGCAAAATTGGCCTGTGACAGAAAAAGCGATTCGTAGCCTTGATAGTGAGGAACAACAAATAAACCGCTGGCAATATTGGTTAGGAAGATCGTTAGCAAAACAAGGGAAGAAAAAGCAAGCCAACGAAATATTCCAATCATTAGTCCATGATCGAGATTATTATTCATTTCTTGCCGCTGACTTATTAGGTCAAGATTATCGAATGAACAACAATCCTATCAATGCAGATCCTGCGGAGTTAAAGCAGTTCTCTCAACGCGATGCAGTCCGGCGGTTACGTGAATTTCACACCTTAAATATGTCATTACAAGCACGTCAGCAAGCTTATTATTTAAAACAACGTCTGCCCAATAAGGATTTGCAATTACTAGCCACATTGACACACCAGTGGAACTGGCATAACCAAACTATCGCTTTATTAGGCAAAGCACAATATTGGGATGACCTATCACTACGCTTCCCTGTCGTTTATGATGATTTAATGATTAAAGCAAGTCAGCAATATCGGATTGACTCATCATGGTTACTAGGAGTCGCTCGCCAAGAAAGCGCATTTAATTCACGTGCCCGCTCACACGCTGGCGCATTGGGTTTAATGCAACTCATGCCTGCAACAGGAAGAAGTACTGCGAAATTAGTTGGAAGCCCACTTAGACAGTTAACAGACCTTTATAATCCTGCTACAAATATAACGCTCGGCAGTGCCTATTTAAGAAAAGTCTATGACGAACATCAACAGAACCCTGTTTTGGCAACAGCGTCTTATAACGCTGGACCACACAGGGTTGCTAGATGGCTACCTAAGAAAAGTTTACCAGCTGATATTTGGATAGAAAATATCCCATTCAACGAAACCCGAAAATACACCAGTAACGTCTTAAGCTATGCGGCGATTTTCGACTATCAGCGACAGAAAAAGATTTTACCTATTTCTAAACGAATGCCATTAGTCAGAGCTAAATAACCTTAGACTATATTCTATGGAAACATATCTTGTCGGCGGTTATATCCGCGATCAATTATTAGGCTTAAACCCACATGAACGTGATTGGGTCGTTGTTGGTGCCTCGCCGCAACAAATGATCGATAATGGTTTCCGATCAGTGGGCAAAGATTTTCCTGTTTTTCTGCATCCTAAAACTAATGAAGAATATGCCCTAGCGCGTACAGAGCGGAAGACCGCACCGGGTTATCGCGGCTTCGCTGTCCACGCTGATCCTGATGTCACATTAGAACAAGACTTGGCTCGCAGAGATTTAACCATTAATGCTATTGCACAAGACGGTAATGGCAGATTAATTGACCCCTATGATGGTCAAAATGATCTGAAGAATAAAGTTCTCCGTCACGTCTCACCTGCTTTTTCTGAAGACCCAGTTCGTGTTTTACGTATTGCACGCTTCGCAGCAAAACTTAGCTTTACCATTGCTGATGAAACCAAACAGTTAATAAGAGAGATGATCGCTGCTGGAGAACTTGACCACCTTGTTGCTGAACGTATTTGGCAAGAGCTTTCCAAAGCATTAGCAAGCAACACACCTTCCTTATTTTTTACGACTTTGCGGGACGTTGGCGCACTTGAAATCCTATTCCCAGATATTAATAGGCTGTTTGGTGTCCCTCAAGTACCTAAATGGCATCCAGAAATCGATACTGGCATCCACGTCATGATGGTCATCGATCAAGCAGCACGACTTAGCGACAGCATTGCAGTTCGCTTTGCAGCCCTTTGTCACGACCTAGGTAAAGGCACAACACCTGCGGATATATTGCCGCAACATAAAGGTCATGAAGATAGAAGTATCGCGCTCACCAAAGCATTGTGTGAACGTTTGCGCGTTCCAAATGATGTTAAATCACTCGCGATAAAAGTGGCCCAATATCACACTCATATGCACTTGTTGTTTGAAATCCGCCCAGCCACCATTTTAAAAGTTATTGAAGCATTAGATTCCTTTAGGAATCCCGAGCAGTTTGAAAATTTTCTGCTTGCTAGTGAAGCAGATTTTCGTGGTCGACCTGGTTATGAAGAGGCAGATATGCCAGAAGCGACTGTATTTAGAGAGTGCTTTGAAACCTGCCGCAAGGTTGATGCTAGTCCTTTTGTGGAACAAGGCTTATCTGGACAAGCTATTTCTGATGCCATTAGAAAGCAACGTACGCAGCTCATTGAACAGGTCATGAAGCAAGCCAAACAGGCCTATAATTAGCAATAATAGCCTCACAATCGGTTATTACAGCATTTTGTACATCACGTATAATTACCTCTTTGCCATTTAATAGGAATGTTCTAATGAGCAGTATTTCTGCCAATTGGACTAGCGTGAATGCCGCTTGCCAGCCTTTTGTTGATAACCTCGTTGAAGATGCACAAGCATTACAACTAGAAATCAGTACACTCAGTAACGGTACACGTATTATTGATGCTGGCATTAACTGTGTTGGCGGTTTAGAAGCTGGACGCCGTATTGGTGAGATTTGTATGGGTGGTTTAGGTACAGCACAACTTGGCAGCAATAGTGGTTTTGAAAACTGGCCGTGGTCTGTCAATGTTCATGCAAAAACGCCTGTTTTAAGTTGTCTAGGTAGCCAATATGCTGGCTGGAGCCTATCTCATAAATCTGAAGATAGTAAATTCTACGCATTGGGCTCTGGCCCGGGCCGCGCTTTAGCGGGTCGCGAAGAAGTATTAAAAGAATTTGGCTATAAAGACGAAGCAACATCTACTTGTATCGTGCTTGAAGTCGATTCATTCCCACCAGTAGAAGTAGCTGAGAAAGTGGCTAATAACTGCGGTATTGAAGCAGATCAACTTACTTTTATCCTGACACCTACCTCTAGTTTAGCTGGCGTCATGCAAATTGCTATCCGCGTTCTTGAAGTCGCTATGCATAAAGCGCATACTCTTCATTTCCCGATGGAAAATATTGTTGATGGTTTTGGTGTGACCCCTGTAGCGCCACCAGGCGGTGATTTCATGACTGGAATGGGCCGAACAAATGATGCCATTTTATATGGTGGCATGGTGCATTTATTTGTCAATTGCTCTGATGATGAAGCTAAAGATTTAGCCGAAAAAATGCCGAGTAATACCTCTTCTGATTATGGGCGACCTTTTGCTGAAATCTTTAAATCATATGAATATGATTTCTTTAAAATCGATCCCATGTTATTTAGCCCCGCGAAAGTCATTGTCACCAATGCTAAAACCGGAAAAAGCTACACCGCTGGCGAGCTAAATCAATCGATGTTGACGACATCCTTCGGCTTATAATCAAAAAAGGAGCAATGTTTTTTATTGCTCTTTTTAACTGAGTTTTTATGGCGACTCCCGAAATTGTTATTTTCAATGACACCCATGGCTGGCATAGTCGTCAGCTCTGCGAGGCCATAGAAAAACTAGGTGCTAAACCTGTTTTATCCAGCCTTGAAAATTGTACGATTGATTTAGAAAGCACTTCTGGTTTAGTCATCCCAGGCATAAGTGTTCACTTACCTGCAGCAGTTATTGTTCGTGGCATCGCTCCCGGAAGCTTCGAACAAATCACCTTGCGAATGGATGTATTACATACCCTTAGCGAACTCAATATTCCTGTGCTTAATAATGCTAAAGCTATTGAGCACACTGTCGACAAAGCGCGTACCTCATTAAAACTACACTTAGCTGGTATTAATACGCCGTTATCTTGGGTATGTGAAAATGAGATCAAGGCACGAGCTCTGGTTGCTGAGCAATTAGCAAAAGGCTATCAGTTAGTGATCAAACCTTTGTTTGGTTGCCAAGGTAAAGGGCTCGAAAAAATTAGCCGCATCGAACAATTCGACGATTTAAAACCAGTTGGGGATACTTTCTACCTACAACGCTACATAAAACCTGTTAACCCGGGTCAATGGCAAGACTGGCGGCTGATGGTCATAAAAGGCCAAGTTTGCGCTGCTATGTCACGCCGTTCCAATCATTGGATAACTAACTTTTCCCAAGGTGCAGAATGTTTTGCCAGCACCATTAATGCTGATATGGAGCAACTGGCTATCGATGCAACTCGTGCTGTCGGTGCTGACTATGCTGGGGTTGATATTATTCGCACCCAAGATAATCAATATACCGTTTTGGAAGTGAATAGTGTTCCCGCATGGAAAGGGTTGTACCAAGCTACTGGGATTGATGTAGCTACAATTATTGCGGCTACTGTTGTAGAGCGAGTTCAGCAAACCAATCATTTTATTGATCATGCTGGACACTGAACAGCTAGAAAAAGCAATATTTTGGGCTTGTGAACATGAAGTTTGCTCACCAAAGCCAGGCAATGTTAACTGCTATAGTCCTGGCCATAATATGCAACTTGAGGATTTTATAAAAAGTGCTCGCGCTATCGCACCTGTACTCTCACAAGCTGAACCTTCAGTTGGCCAACTCATTCTCCAATCCATTAAAGCAACTCGATCTGTTGTTAACTGCAATACTAATCTAGGCATTGTTTTGCTGTTTGCCCCACTGTGCAAAGCTGTCCACAATTGTGAAAGTATTGAGCAATTACCCGAATCGCTAAATACTGTTTTATTGAATCTTGACGTAAATGACGCTATAGACTGTTTTGAAGCCATTCGCTTAGCCGAAGCAGGTGGACTTGGCGTTAACGAGCAGCACGATATCAATACCCAGCCAACTATCTCATTGTTGGCGGCAATGGACTATGCTAAAAATTATGACAATATAGCCAAACAGTACACAAATAACTTTAAAGATATCCTTCAATCGGGCCTTCCCCATTTGACAGAAGCGATTAATTATGGGGAAAGTATTGAATGGGCTAGCGCTTTCGCGTATCTTAAGCTCCTATCATTAATTCCTGATACGCTAATTAGTCGAAAACATGGTATGGGATGTGCTGAATCTGTCCTGGAGCATTCAGCTTGCATCCTAGTAAAAGTGAGTGAAAACAATAGATTAAGTCACTTTGAGCGCGACATAAAAGCATGGGATAAAGAATTAAAAAAGAAAGCAATTAATCCAGGAACAACTGCGGATATGACCGCCGCAACCTTGTTAATTTATGCATTTAAGCAAATGCTTTCTTGAACAGAATTTCAGCGCCATGGAGCAAAGAGGTAATACATGGTTCTGAGCAGGGCATACGTTCCTTTATTACGTATATCCTCACTTGAGTTGTGAGGGTAATTTGACCCTTTTTATAAACTTTTTGGAACAGGAAAAATAATATGCCAGTTATCGATCGCGTACTTGTAGGTGAATCATTAGTCATTGAAGACGGTGATCTTGACAATGTTGCCCATATTGATTTAATCATGGGGCCACGTGGTTCTGCTGCTGAAGATGCATTCTGCCGCACATTAACAGATCAAAAACAAGGTGTTAACGGTTTGTTAGCTGTTGTTGCACCAAACCTTATGGTTAAGCCAGCGACTGTTATGTTTAATAAAGTAACAATTAAGAACATGAAACAAGCTGTACAAATGTTCGGTCCGGCACAACGTGGTGTTGGTTTGGCTGTTGCTGAATGTGTAGAAGATGGAACTATCCCTGCAAACGAAGCTGATGATTGCTTCATCTGTGTTGGTGTTTTCATTTCACCAACGGCTGATAGTGATGAAAAAATCCAAAACTGGAACTACCGCGCTACAAAAGAATCAATCAAACGTGCTGTAGCTCGCGAGCCAAAAGCAGCTGATGTTGTTGCTCAGTACAAAACATCTGAGCACCCATTTGCAGCTGGCTAAATAATATTTACTAGGCGCCCGCTGATATCAATCAGTGGCGCCTAGCTATATTTTTTCAACTCCACCTTATCCAAGGCACCGCTATGTAGTGCACTCGCTACTAATGCAGCTGAAACACCCTCGCGTTTTAGCATACATAAATCCCTGTCGTTTCTTACACCACCTGCTGCTATAAACCGAATATCAGACCGTTTTGATTTTAGCGTCTGTAACAGTGCTATATCTGGCCCTAGATCAATACCTATACAATCTAAATTCATAGCTATTACTGTCTCAGGCCATTCACCGTATTGCTTTAAAAATAAATCATCACCTATGATATCACCTTGCTTAAAATCTAATGACAAGACATCTGATTTATTCCATACAGGACTTTGCTTATCTGACCAAGTCTCACTCGCAACGATAGGAATAAGCCTTGGAATATCTCTCAACGCATTTTTCTGATCCTGCTTTTCTATACCACTATCCAGCCATACTGTAATAGCTGGAAATTCCTCAACAACTCGCTTATAAAGCGCTCTATTATTAATTCCTTGCATTATGGCATCTAGGTCAGCGATATATACTGTAGTAAATGAATGATACGACAATAGATCTTCAATCACCTGCAGTGGTTCTGTTGAGTGCGTTACGGTGGATTTAAGTGGTTGATATTGATGGCGGGTACCTGCTTTAGCATGAACAACAATTCCCCCCATTAAATCAATGACCGGTATAATTTCCACTCTTTCTCCCATAAATTAAACAATGAAGTTATTTGTCTACGAATATATCACCAGTGGCGCGTTAGCTGAGCAAAGCCTGCCTAAAAGCCTTGCTCATGAAGGTGATGAAATGCTCAGTGCAATTATTCGAGACTGTAATGAATCACCTTCCTTTAGCATTAGTATGATACGTGATATTCGTCTCGCAGAACTTGACGTTATCAACAATAATAACCGTCATCATTGTCATTTTGTTTCCACAGTGGATGAACATCAAGCACGCTGGCAACAGTGTCTTGATGAAGCTGAAGCGGTACTTATTATTGCACCTGAAACCGATGGCATACTCTCGAATCTACATCGCCAGGCACTAGTAAAGAATAAAGTTATTCTTGGTTGCCACGTCCCAGCTATTGAGACCACAAGCAATAAGCTTACTTGCTATCAACAGCTCAAAAAACATGATATCGCTGTGGCCGATACTTATCTGGCATCAGATGTAACTAATATACAATTCACCTCCGATACACCTTACCTCGCCAAGCCTATTGATGGCGCTGGTTGTCTTGATACATATCTCTTTGACACGGTTAAAGAACTTGATCGCTATCTTTTGGCATTATCTGATATTGAACAAGAACAAATAATTATTCAACCCTACATCAATGGCATTTCCGCTAGCCTATCACTCCTTTTTTCTGATATCGATGTCACTGTATTGTCTATTAATGAACAGCAAATTGAACTCGAAAATAATAAGCTTACATTTATAGCTTGTCATGTTAACGGCATTATAGAAGCTACTTTTTCGTATGCACAAGCCTATAAATTAGCAAGACAAGTACAAGATGCCATTCCTGGTTTATGGGGTTTGATTGGAATTGACTTTATTATCACAGAGAATTCAGCTGTCATCGTCGATATCAATCCAAGAGTCACAACTGCATATATCGATTTGAAAAGTACCTTACAAACCAATCCTATGGACCTCCTATTGCAGATTTATGAGGACGTTCAGATCGCATCATCATTTCCGATAAAAAAACAAATGATCTGTCTAACACTATGAATGAAAAAGAAGCTTACTTTAGCGGTTGGGATATTGGTGGTGCTCATCTTAAAGTCGCTCGCTGTGATCCCCAAGGACATCTAATCGATGTTATAGAAATAGCATGTCCGCTATGGAAAGGAATAGAGCAGCTTCAACAAGCGATAGCAACAGCACAACAACATCTATCAAATCACGATGATATCTCGGCAATCACCATGACAGGAGAGTTAGTTGATGTTTTTCCTAATCGACGTCAAGGTGTAAGCCAGATATTAGATTGTGTGGCAGAATTTATACCCGAAGATCGGTGTCACATCTACGCAGGAGAACTGGGTTGGTTACATCCTATACAAGCTAAAAAACAATGGGCATCCGTTGCATCGAGAAATTGGCAAGCGACTGCCAGTTTTGTTGCCAGTAAAATTGATAATGGTTTATTTGTCGATATTGGTAGTACAACCTGCGACATTATTCCATTGATCGATGGGCAAGCGGCACCATCAGCCTTTAGCGATCTAGGACGACAAACAAGTGGCGAACTACTCTATACAGGCGCTATTAGGACACCTTTAATTGCACTCGCCAACAAAGCCCCTTTCAATGGCCAGCAGGTCAATATTGCCGCAGAACTGTTTGCAACAACGGCAGATTGTTGGTTGTTGTTAGAGGAATTAGACATTACTCAAATCCATGATGACAGCGCTGACGGATTACCATGGAATATTGAGAATAGTTGTCGTCGGATTGCACGGCTATTAGGTGCAGATACTGATGACCACTCGACGACACAATGGCGACAACTCGCTCAGTGGTTTGCTAAACAACAACAATCCCTAGTCACTGATGCATGCCTACAAGTTCTGTCTAAACATCCTAATTTAGAAAATACGTCTATTATCACGGCTGGAATAGGCCGCTTTATTGGACATAATTGTGCGACCTTATTAGGCCGACCTTATAAAGATTTTAATGCTTTAACATCCTCTGACATGGAATCATCGAATGATCATGCAAGCGCTGTTGCAATAGCCCTTCTAGCTTGCCAGCAGTTAACGTAAAATAGTTACCTTATGTCACCTAACTTGCCTCCTCTTTGTCATGAATTAGCCTATTTTGCTGACAGCAGTCTCTACTTTGAGGCCCTTGCTGATTTAGCTTGGCCTGTTTTCCTAGATAGCACACAAAAGAGCAGTCACGATAATCGCTATGACATCATTGCTGCTAACCCCTTTAGTACAATCGTCACAAAGCAAGGTATAACGTCTATTCATAATAGCTCTGCTCAATCCTCTATGTCTAAAGGCGATCCGTTTACCATTCTTCGCCAACAATTAAATGAGTTTGAAAAGCAAAGCCCAACCAACTTGCCTTTTTGCGGTGGCGCAATCGGTCTTTTTAGCTATAATTTAGGTCGATATATAGAAGAGTTGCCTAGTATTGCAAATGATCGCGAAGACATTCCCGATATGTTGGTTGGTTTATACGACTGGGCGATCATTAATGACCATGTAGAACAACGTTGTTGGCTGGCTAGTTTTGGCTTAGATAACAAGACGAAACAACAGTGGCCACAATTAATTGAGCGATTTACAAAACTTCAGCAGCCAGAAAAGCAAACATTTACTGTTTTAGGCTCAATAAAAAGTAACTTACCACGAGACCAGTACCAAATTGCTTTTGATAAAATTCAGCATTACATCCTTGAGGGTGATTGTTATCAAGTTAACCTCGCAAAACGTTTTGAAATTAAGAGTTTAGGTAGGCCTTGGTCAGCTTATAAATTATTGAGGCAACAAAATCCTGCACCTTTTTCTGTTTATTTTGCAACACCCCATGTCAATATTCTAAGCTCCTCACCAGAACGATTATTACACCTTAAAGACAACCAGGTAGAAACCAAACCCATCAAAGGAACTCGTAGTCGTGACTTAAACGATCCAGATAGGGATCAGAAACTAGCAGATGAGTTACAAAACAGTATTAAAGATCGCGCTGAGAATTTGATGATTGTCGATTTATTACGTAACGATATTGGCAAAGTGTGCGAACCTGGCTCTATCACTGTACCTAAACCGTTTGCTTTGGAATCATTTGCCACCGTCCACCATTTAGTCAGCACCATTACCGGACAACTCTCAAAGAATCATGATGCGGTATCTTTATTAAAAGCGTGCTTTCCTGGAGGGTCAATTACCGGCGCCCCTAAATTGCGAGCAATGGAAATTATTGAAGAACTTGAACCAGATCGTCGTGGGGCATACTGTGGCAGCATTGCTTACATTGGTTTTGACGGTAGTATGGACAGTAATATCCTTATCCGCACACTAATACACAGCGATGATACCTTACGCTTTTGGGCCGGTGGAGGCATTGTTGCCGACTCAGATGTGGATGATGAATATCAAGAAATTCACGATAAAGCTGCAGCCCTTATTAACTTGATTGAGTCGCTTCATTAACTCATGTGGGTTGTAAAACTTGGCGGTAGCCTTTATCAAAAAGATGAGCTAACGCATTGGCTAGAGCAGCTAGCTGTCTTATCCCAAAAACATCCCATCACCATCGTTCCAGGCGGCGGTCCTTTTGCCGATCAAGTCAGGCAAGCACAGCAACAGTACTCTTTTAGCGATGAACATGCCCACCATATGGCGCTATTGGCAATGGCTCAGTTTGGCCTAACCATATTAAGCCTATCGAAAAACTGCGAGCCCTTATATTACCCAACCAAATCTGATGCAGAACCACATCCATTATCCGTATGGCTGCCTGATAAAAGCCTACTGTCGAAATCAGAGATCTCACACAACTGGAAAGTCACTTCAGACAGTCTAGCCTTGTGGCTAGCCTATCAACTCAATGCTGACAGATTAGCACTAGTAAAACAGGCATTGCCTGTGGGTGATCTGACGATCACCGAACTTAGTGATGTAGGGGTTATTGATAAAGCCTTTCCTGAAATGTTCTCACAATACCCTGTACCCAGCACCTTAGCCCTCGCTTCAGACTATGAAAAAGTACCATCGATTTTTAACAACTCAATGTTAGCACTATGACTCCGTCAGAACACTTACTGACAGAATTACAGTGCTTATTAGATAACTTAAAACAAACAGGTGGGTTGACTAACAATAGTTCAATCAATATCAATGAACACCCGGCAAATAATAATGATTTAACGATCTTATTAGACCAGCTATTAACTGAAGCGAATATACACCTATCTAATACATGGGCTGCCCACATGACACCCGCTGTTTCAGCAACAAGCTTGCTTGGACAAACTATTGCTGGTTTGCATAATGGCAATTTGTTATCTCCGCAGCTCTACCCTATTCTCGTTCAAATAGAACAAAAAACTATTAGCTGGCTCTGTCAGATTTTTAAACAAACCAATGGCCATTTCGTTCCAAGTGGCAGCTATGCAAACTTAGATGCTTTATGGCAAGCAAAGCAAGCTAATTCAACACATTCAAATATCGTCTACACATCAACGGCCGCCCATTATTCAATAGCCAAAGCTTGCCAAATATTGGACTTGGAACTCATTCTTATTCCTTGTAATGAGCAGGGTGAAATATCTAGTGAGGCTTTGTTAAAAGCTTGTGAAGTAACACAACCACTAGCTATTGTTGCCACTCTTGGCACAACAGCCTTAGGAGCTATCGACCCGTTGAGTGACTGTATTGCAATTGCTCAACGATTCAATAGCTGGTGTCATATCGATGCTTCATGGGGCGGTGCTTTATGCATATTACCAGAATACGACCATTTATTTGCCGATCTAGCTGGTGCTAATTCAGTTTGTATCGATCCACACAAGGCATTATCACAACCTAAACCATCGAGTGTATTGTTGTATCAACACGAAATAAATAAAATCGATGCTAATGTAAGCTATCTTGAAGAAAAGCCTTTAGCCCACCTACCAGGCTCACATGGTGGTGAAAACTTTCTACCTTTATGGTTTATGCTTGTTTCTAAAGGCACTAAAGTATTAAAAGAACAACTTCGCTATCGTTTATCGCAAGCACAATTGTTTGCCCATGCTCTAGATCAACTAGAAGGATGTACTGTATATCCTACTCGTACAGGTATCGTCGGGTTTGATATTACGCCAGAAAAAACCATTGATACCTTAATCAATCGTGGCGTATTCTCGCGTGTACAGATATCTGGGAAAACCATTTATCGTGCTGTTTTTATGAATAATCATGTCAGCGCAGAGGCGCTTATTGCTGAATTACAGGCTTACCTTTAATTTGTTGCTGTACGCTATTAAAACGACGTAACCAAGTTGGCACTGTGTTCAATGGCTCTGGCCAATTACTTCTGGCTAATATGGCCTGCTGTTTATCCGAAAAACTGCCATAAAGTAATACGTACCATACCTTATCCTGTCTCAGACTATTGAACACAGCAACATTACCTTCTAAAGCATATTTAGCTATATATTCAACTATTTCATCACGATCCCACGACCCCATTAATTGAAATGTATAGCTGTTTTTATCTTGTCGTAAAATCCAGTCTTCATTTTTAAAGTCTGAAATCGTGTGTACTTCTACTAATTTTTCACTGGTTTTAGCTTCAAGCTGCTCAATCTCAGTTAAGTCACTTGGTAATTCTGCTAACAACTCAGCTAACTCATCACGCTGAGCTTGCTCATCGTCATTTTTTCCTTGATTTGAAATATCGACTGTGCTCACTGGAACTGATTCAGTCTGCAGTATGATATTGTCATTGATGTCTGCTTGATTATCGCTCTCCCATTGCGAAAAGTTTTTGCCTATAAACAATAAAGCCAGTAATCCTATGACAACAATCACTAAACCTGACCAGCGCGCGATGGAATGTGTCAAAGCGAGATCGACAATAGAAAATTTAGAAGCTTGTCGACTTATACCTAGCAATTGCTGGTGTGCTAACTGATTTACAACAGATGGTTTGCCAGAAGATTGTTGAAAAATAGTGTTAAGATCTTTGCTCGTAAATGGCGAAGCTTGTTGATAGCCCGCAATTTTTAAACGATGATTAAGATAATCACTCAATTCATGTTCGACTAAAGGAGGTAGGTCAACAGCCTGAATTCTACTTTGCGCACTCGCACTTAATGTCAGCAGTTTTTTAGATGCTAGAATGCCACCAAATAGAGGCTTCCCTTCATTCTGCCAAGTCAGCCACTCGGATACTTCTGCTAAGGTGCCTTCGGCTAAATCATCTGCATTATCAAGTAAAAGTATAGGTTGAATAGCTAATTTGACAAGCTGTTCCAAGCGTTGTCGCAAGACTTTTTGTGGGTCATCGGTGCTTCGTATATCGTTACTATCGACACCCAAACCCAATAGGCATTGCGCCATCAAAAATGTGCTATCGACACCACCTTCACAATTTATAAAGCAAATTCTTAGTTCATCACCCGCTCTCAACTGTAATTGTTGCAGTAAACTAGACTTACCCATGCCCTGTTCAGCTATTAAATTGGCAATTTTACGGCTTGATCTCAGTAGATGTAATAATAAATTTAAGCGGTGCTCTGCTTGGCCGCCACTATAAAAAAAACTAGCTTCAACTTGAGTATTAAATGGCGCTGAATGGAGTGCTAATCGTGCTAGGTAATTTGGCTCTAGATCTGCTGAGTCGATATCAGTCATACTGCTGTATCAGCCTGCGTTAAAGCTTTCCAGCGTCTGGTATAATTGCTTTTTATCATAATCATCGCTCAGTATAGCTTGCCCTATACCTTTTAACAGCACGAGTCTTATTTGGCCATTTTTAACTTTTTTATCAACAGCCATCAAACTCATAAATTTATCCACTGTCATGGCATCTGGAACTGATATGGGTAAACCAGCAAGTAGCAAAATATTCTTGACTCTCTCAAGCTCGGACAGCGTTAGCCATCCCATTCGATGAGATAAGTCAGCTGCCATCAGCATACCAATCGCTACGGCCTCACCATGTAAAACTAGCCCATAGCCCATGCCTGTTTCAATCGCATGACCAAATGTATGTCCTAAATTTAATAAGGCACGTACACCTTGTTCACGCTCATCTTCAGCAACAATATCCGCTTTATCTTTACATGAGCGTTCAATGGCCTCAGCTAATAAGTCGCCATCACGGGCCATTAAGCTTGGCATGTTATCTTCAAGCCAATTAAAAAATTCAGCGTCATTGATCAAGCCGTACTTTATCACTTCGGCTAAGCCTGATGATAATTGCCTGTCATCAAGAGTTAATAATGTATCGGTATCAGCGATCACACACTGAGGCTGATAGAAAGCACCGATCATATTCTTACCAAGCGTATGATTAACAGCGGTTTTACCTCCTACGGAGGAATCAACTTGTGCTAATAATGTCGTTGGGATTTGAATAAAAGGCACGCCTCTTTGATAGCAAGCAGCAGCAAAACCCGTCATATCACCTATAACGCCACCGCCAAGTGCAATCAATGTTACTTGCCTTGAAAATTGTGCTTCTAATAATGTGTCAAAAACCTGATTAAGCACATCTAGGTTTTTGTATTGCTCACCGTCGGGCAACACAACAGTCTCAACCGCATAATCATTGGATAAGCATTCAAGCAATTTATCCAAATAGAGTGCAGCTACGGTGGTGTTAGTCACCACACAAACCTCTTTGTTTTTTATAGACTCATCAAGTAGGTTTGATTGCGTTAATATATTTTTTCCTATAAATATTGGATAACTGCGATCGGCAAGTGATACGTTTAAAATTTTCATTTTTTGATTTTATTTATCTAAATTTTCTAATTTTTTGATCAAGCTAGACACAACATATTGTATAGATTGGTCACCAGTACGCAATTCAACATCAGCCACATCTTTGTATAAAGGGTCACGAAAGGCCAGTAATTCAGCTATTTGTTTTTTTGGCTCACCCGTTTGTAATAAGGGCCTATTTTTATCCTTGCTAGTGCGACGCAGCAACTGATCAACTGAAGCCGACAAATAAACTACATAGCCACGAGAACGCAAAGCACGGCGGTTATCAGCTGATAAAATAGCCCCGCCCCCTGTAGCTAATACAATATTTTTCATATCTGTTAATTCTTCTATTACTTTTTGCTCACGCGCTCTAAACCCGGCTTCGCCTTCCATTTCAAAAATCCAAGAAATGGAGACGCCGGTCCTACGCTCAATTTCCTTATCGCTATCAAAGAAATCGCGACCTAGAGATTTAGCCAGTTGTTTACCCACAGTTGACTTCCCTGCCCCCATCGGTCCAACTAAAAAGATATTACTTGCAATCATCTATTTTTAATCTCTAACAGTGGAATATAAAAAAGCCGAACCCATAATATGGATCCGGCTTATTATAACTAGATAAGACTAGTTAAGCTTAAAACTTTAAGTCATCTTTAATTATCTTAGGTGTAACGAACACGAGTAACTCACGCTTAGTATCTTCATTACTTGTAGTTTTAAATAAGAACCCTACATAAGGTAAATCACCAAAAAATGGCACTCTTGTTGTTCCATTAATTTTTGACTGTTCATAAATACCACCTAAAACAACTGTCTCACCATTATCGACTAACACTTGTGTTTTCACACTACGTGTATCAATACTTGGTACACCAGCAACAACCGTACCTACCTCATCTTTATTCACTTCAAGATCCATGACAATATGATCATCAGGTGTTATCTGTGGTGTTACTTCCAATTTCAACACTGCCTCTTTAAACTCTACAGTGGTTGCTCCACTGGAGCTTGCTTCTTGGTAAGGTATTTCCGTACCTTGTTGTATTAAGGCAGTCTGTTGGTTTGAGGTTATTACTCTAGGACTAGAAATAATTTCGCCTTGTCCCTCTTCCTGCATTGCTGAAAGTTCAAGCTCAAGAATCATTCCTAAAGGAAGTTTAGCTAATGCTAATGCTAAAGTACCTGCAGGATTAATGACCGGCAAGTTAACATTTAAGTTTTGATTTAATCCAGGTGGATTTGTTGCTGTAGACGGAACTTCTAATAAATTATTATCTGATGTTCCGGTTATATTACTCAAACTACCAGAAGTTGCAGCCCCCAATGTACGACTTCTAGCAGAAGCACCAAAGCGTACACCTAAATCCTTAGTGAAGTCATTATTGGCTATAACAATTCTTGATTCGATTAACACTTGTCGAACAGGTATATCAAGCTGCTCAATCAAGCCTCTGATTTGTACTAGTTGATCGGCAGTATCCCGAATAAGCAAAGAATTTGTTCGATTATCAATAGTTATACTGCCTCTTTCTGATAAGAATCCAGAAACGCCAACACCAGAATTACTTCCCCCATCATTATCCAAAATTGCTGCCAACTCGGTAGCTTTAGCAAAATTAATTTCTATAATTTCAGAATAGAGCGGTTCTAACTCAATTAGTTGCTTTTGCGCCTCTAATTCTTGTTTTTCACGTGCTGCAATTTCTGCTGCTGGCGCAATTAACATGACATTACCATTTTGGCGCATCGCCAAACCTTTGGTTTTCAAAATAATGTCTAATGCCTGATCCCAAGGCACATTTTTCAGCCTTAATGTTACATTGCCTTGCACTGTATCACTGGTCACTAAATTAAGGCCGGTAAATTCCGCTAACAATTGCAAGACGGCTCTAACTTCAATGTTTTGGAAATTAAGTGATAATTTTTCACCTTTATAACCAAACTGATCACGCCTAACCACAGCTTCTTTTTCAGTTTCAATAACTGGTTTAACTTCGACAATCAATGTTTTATCTGATTGGTAAGCGAGGTGCTCGAACTCACCTGATGTTGTTAAGACAAGTTGGGAATTGCGGCCTGCTTGATTACTCTCAATCGCTTTGACTGGTGTAGCAAAATCAGCCACGTCTAAACGTCTATGTAATCTTTCAGGTAGTGATGCTCCTGCTAAATCGACAATCAATGTATCGCCTTGTTGTCTCACATCAACAGCCGTACCTTCATTGCTTAACTCGACCATTAATCTAGCTTCGCCTTGTTCTCCACGTCGAAAATCAATATCAACGACTTCACTACCACCACTTCGTTTTGCAATAGTTTGACTAGAACCGCTAATAGTCAATTTGACAATGTTGTCTGTATGTTCAACGACATAAGCTGCTTTCTGCGCAAGATTAACGACCATGCGCGTTCTATTCCCTGCTTCGACAGTCGATACACTTTTTGTAACACCTATATTGATATCTTGCGTCTTTTTGTTCAGTTGGTTAGCCACTCCTGCAAAATCAAGTACAATTCTTGCTGGCTCATCAATTGAAAAGCTATTCGGCCCATCAATGGCTTCAGAGAAAGTCAAAACAATCTGAGTTTTGGCACCTGGCAAAGACGAATAGTCTAAGCCTTGTAACTCAGCAGATATGGCTTGTTTTGGCATTAAAACTAGCGAACTTGCCAGTATCAAAAACACTATTTTAAATAAATTCGCTAATCGTTGATTACCAAGCATTATTAACTGTTGTATTTTCATCATAATTCCATCATCGCTAGTTATTTTATTCAATCTCTAATTTATTTCAGCAATAGGTAGAGATGACTCCCTCTCAATATAGCTGCCACTACCACTGAGTATGATCTCTTTCAGGCTTATTTCACTTGGGCTTATTGATAATATTTGGCCGTGGTTCTTACCCATATAATTACCAACCTGTACGCTATTAATAATGCCATCCGAAGCTCGAATCAAGCCCCACATGCCTTCTTTTTCGAGTGTTCCAACAAACTGAAGTTCACTTAATTCGTATAACTCAAGCGCTTCCTTTCTTCTATGTTGTTCTGGCCTAAGACCATTGTCGACAACGGCTTGTTTATTTTCGTCATCAGCTAAATCGACTACAGTTGCTGTAAAAGGATCTCTTAACTCTGCAGCAGCATAATCAAACTGTTGATAGGGCTTCATTACCGGAATAGGTTCAATATCGGGTTTTTGTTTAGCAGCTACATCAGCAACATATGTCTGCAAATCTTGCTTTTGGTCCATACACCCTGTCAATAAAAGCAACGTTAGTGGCAATAAAAAGCCTGTCCTTTTTTGCAAAACTTTCATCATCTTAAGATTACTCATCATTATTTATTTTCTTCAATTTCTTCATCGAAATAACGGTATGTTTTAGCAGTTATATCCATAGTCATTAAGCCACTGCCTAAAGGCTTCATCGTTAAATTATGCATCGTTACTATTCGAGGTAAAGCAGCAATAGCGCCTACAAACTCACCAAATTGATGATAGCTGCCGGTGACTTTCATTTGGATAGGAAGCTCCGCATAAAAATCCACTGGTCGCTCGCCTGCAGGCTTAAACAATTCAAATTCTAAGCCATTAACCAGTCCTGTCCTTGAGATGTCAATCAACAAATCTGCCACTTCACTTTTCCGCGGCAACTGTTGCAACATTGAAGAAAACGCAACGCGCATTTCTACCATTTGCTCTTTATACGACTCTAGGTTCACTGCCTTGGCATATTTTTTCTCAAACTCTTGTTTAAGCGCTAACTCTTTCTGTTCCGCAGCTTCAAGTTCAATTGTTTTATCTTTAATGATGACATAATATCCTGCAACAAGCAGAGTAATACACAATAGCAAAACAGCTAATATTTTGAATAATTGTGGCCATTCACCTGGCTCATTGAATTCAATATCGGATAAAGAAGGAATTTCCATTACTCGACTCCCTCTTCGACCTTTGGTTTTGACTCGTTAACAGTCAAAGTGAAACTCTTTGTTTGTGCCGAGCGCTGAATCACTTTTAGGTCGGACTCATCTAATTCAGTATTTTTATCCACTTCACGCATAAAAACCGAAACCCGAGCATTAGATTGTGCAATACCATTAAATGTCAAAGAAGCACCTTGCCTTGTAACACTTGTCAAGTGGACGCCTTCTGGCACCACTCTAGCTAAAGAATCTAATATTTTCACTACTTTGGGTCTACTCTCTTGTAATTCTTGTATTACCTGCATTCTAGCTAGCAACCTATCACGCTCACGCTCAAGTGTTTTTATTTCTTTTATTTTTTTATCTAAGACAGCAATTTCAGTTTTTAAATAATTATTTCTGTCATTTTGTTCATCTATCAAACTATTAACAAATAAAACAACGCTATAGAACAAAACTGCTGTCAACACAACACTCAACCCTGTCCCGATTGCAAACTGTTTTAATCTTTCTTGCCGTTTTTCTTCACGCCATGGAAGTAAATTAATATGTGCCATTAGTCAAAACTCCTCATCGCTAAGCCACATGCTATTAGCATGGAAGGAGCATCATTACTTAATGCTTGAATTTTAATATTGGGGCCCAAAATCATATTTGAAAACGGATTCGCTATTGAAGTGGGTGTTCCGGTATCTTCTTCAATCATTGCATCAACACCAGCGATAGAAGCGCAACCACCAGCTAGGATAATATAATCTATTGATTGATATTGCGTTGATGCTGAGAAAAAGAATTGTAGTGCTCTTGTTATTGTCGTAGCCATAGTTCGTTTAAATGGCTCCAGCACTTTTTCATTGTAATCTTCTGGCAAATTACTGGTTTTCTTTGCTCGACCGGCTTCCTGATAAGACATGCCATAATGACGTTCAATATCTTCAGTTAGCATACGTCCACCAAAAGCCTGCTCACGAGTAAACACAATTTTGCCATCCACAAGGACATGCAATGTTGTAACAGCTGAGCCCACATCAAAAACGGCTACTGTCAAACCCTGGCCTTGATTAGGCATTTGCTGCGTAATCAGACTAAAGCTATTTTCAATCGTATAAGCCTCTACATCAACTAATTTAGGCTTCAGACCGGCTTCTTCTAACACGCTGGTTCTAATATCAACATTTTCACTACGCGATGCTGCTAATAAAACATCAACGGCCTCCGCATCAGCAGATGACGTACCGACAACCTCAAAGTCCAACCTGACTTCTTCTAACGGGTACGGAATGTAGGTATCAGCCTCAAGCATAATTTGCTCTTCCATTTCACGCTCGGATAAGCTTGCTGGAAATGAGACTATTTTAGTAATAGCTGAATTAGCAGATACGGCGACTGCGGCATCTTTAGCTTTTGTTCCAGAACGCTTAACCGCTCTCTTTATAGCGCCTGCAACTTCACTCACATTGTCAATTCGGCCTTCAACAACGGCATTAAGTGGAAGTGGCTCAACAGCATAGGATTCAACTCTATATTTTTCATTGATGTGATTAAGCTCAAGCACTTTAACCACTGATGAACTAATATCGATCCCTAAAAGCGAAGATTTTTTTCGTCCAAACATTTATCGCTCTACTCCTAACTTTAACCGCAACAAACCACCACTTAGAATTGTAAGTTAATGTAGTTTCTCAAAACTATAGTGCATGTTTATATAAAAAACAACAATTACACTGAAACTTTTTTAATTCTATTTCTATAGCATCATAATATATACTTATATCCACCTGTAATAATTTTATCAACTCGGCGATTAAAAAATATCATGCTACGTCACATTAAACGATTACTCGCCTCAATTTTTATTGTTTTAATCCTAGCGTCCATTTCTGCAGTCACAGTTTACTATATCCTTGCACCAAAACTGCCGCCCGCAGCCAGTTTACGTGACATACAGCTGCAAGTCCCGCTACGAGTATATAGTTCGGAAGGCTTTTTACTCGCTGAGTTTGGCGATAAAAGGCGCATCCCCGTTGATTATGAAAATATTCCTCCCCAATTAATCGAAGCATTCCTGGCCGCGGAAGATGATCGCTTTTTTGAACATCCAGGTGTCGACTATCAAGGGATTTTAAGAGCAGTCTACGCCCTAGTCATGACAGGTCAAAAAGCCCAAGGCGGCAGTACTATCACCATGCAAGTAGCACGCAATTTCTTTTTAAGTAATGAAAAAACCTACCTACGCAAATTAAATGAAATTATTCTAGCGCTACAAATCGAGCAGAAATTAAGCAAACAAGAGATACTGTCACTTTATCTTAATAAGATATATCTAGGTAAGCGAGCATACGGCGTTGCTGCTGCTGCGAATGTTTATTATGGAAAATCCTTAGATGAACTGAGCCTGCCTGAGCTTGCCATGATAGCCGGCTTACCAAAAGCACCTTCACGCTATAATCCAATTGCAAATCCTGACAAGGCGATAGGTAGAAGAAATTATGTTTTACGTCGCATGCATGAAGTGCGTTATATATCAGAGCAAGACTCTCAGCTCGCTAAAGAACAACCGATAACAGCCGCGTACCATGGCCGCGATATCGAAGTGTATTCCCCTTATGTCGCAGAAATTGTCCGCAATAAAGTAACGGAGCTTTACGGCGATGAAGCCTATAATTTAGGGCTAAGTGTTCACACAACGATAAAAGCTGAACATCAAAATGCTGCCAATAACGCCCTCCAATCAGCATTACTTGCCTATGATCGTCGTCATGGTTATCGAGGGGCACAACAATCAATTGCACTTGATACTCTTTCGAAGGAAGTGCTCGAACAACAATTGTCAGAAGCTAAGACAATAGGCCCACTGGAGCCCGGCATCATTCTTTCGCTAGAAGACAAAGTAGCAACTGTACAAATAAAACAGCATGGTACTGCGACAATAAAACTGAGCTCACTATCGTGGGCCGGAAAACAATTAAGTACCAATGGCCGAGGGCCCAAACCCAAAAAAACTCAGGATATTTTCAAACAAGGCGACTTGGCTTACTTCCATTTGGATAGTGATGAGCAATGGCAATTAGCTCAGCTACCTGAAGTGGAAGGTGCGCTCATTGCCTTATCACCTTTTGATGGCGCGATAACGGCTCTAAATGGTGGATTTGACTACTTCAATAATAAATTCAATCGCGTTACACAATCGAAACGCCAACCGGGATCCGGCTTTAAACCTTTCATCTATTCTGCCGCACTAGAAAAGGGTTACACCGCAGCCAGCATCATTAACGATGCGCCCGTCGTATTAGATAATGTGAGTGTCGAGAACATTTGGCGGCCCTCTAATTATAGTGGCAAATTTTTTGGGCCAACACGCTTACGTGAAGCATTAACACATTCAAGAAATCTAGTTTCAATTCGTCTACTGCGTGACATTACGGCCAATTATGCGATCGACTATGCGCAACATTTTGGTTTCGATACCAGCCAAATGCCCCGCAACCTATCTCTTGCACTAGGCAGTGGTAGTGCCGCCCCATGGGATATGGCACGCGCATATGCCAGCCTAGCAAATGGGGGTTACCGCATTGAACCCTATATTATCCAGCGAATCGAAGATGTTGAAGGCAATATCCTCCAACAAGCGCAGCCAGACACAGTCTGTGAAACATGCCTTATCGTTGAAACAGGTAATCAACAGAACAGCAATGAACAAGTTTACGGTTTCACGCCAGCAAAACGAATCATGACACCACAAAATGCCTACATTATGAATAGTCTACTGCGTGATGTTGTTCGTTTTGGCACGGGGCGCAAGGCCATGAGCCTAGGTCGACAAGATCTTGCGGGAAAAACAGGAACAACAAACGATCAAATTGATGCCTGGTTTAACGGCTTTCATCCTGACTTAGTTGCTATCAGCTGGGTTGGGTTTGATAATCCCCGCAGCCTAGGTCGATATGAAACAGGAGGTAAAGCTGCTTTACCAATGTGGATGAACTTTATGGAAGTGGCTCTTAAAGGTGTAGCCGAAAAACCACTTGAACTTCCTACGGATATGATCACAGTAAAAATAAATCCAGATACAGGCTTATTAGCAATGCCAAGTGAGCCAAATGCTGTATACGAAAGTTTCCGTAAGGATCATGCCCCTAGTCAGTTTGGCTCAACACTCAATGCCAATAATACCGATGGTGGTGGCACGCCAATAATTGATTTATTTTAAAGTTTGGGCTAATTAACTAGTTTAACTAATTGACCTGCCCTCAACTCACCATTTGGATAATGACCATTCAACAAGCGAAGTTGCTGTTGTGGGCTATTGCTTATTCTAGAAGCTGCAGACCACTTACGATAGCTGTCTTGAGTCGAAACTGTTACCACATTTAGTTTTTTCTCTCTCGCAAGCGGTACTTCTTTTTCAGTTAATCGATGTAGTGATCTTACTGTACTCAAAAATGCACGGTCAAATTGCTCAAAAGTATTCGCTTGCTTAGTGCTTGCGAAGAATATGAAAGCTTTATCATTTAGATAAATGACAGAGACTCTAACCAATTTGCCTTTTACTTCAAATAAACCTGTATATCCATCCAAGCCATTTGAACTTAACCTTTGACCGGATTTCAAACGTGGTAGTTCAAGGCGTTGCTCTATGAATTGTTGCGGCGTTATTCGGCGGTTAATATCAGCAGCGCCCAACTCTATTAATGCTGCGCCGCCAGCAGAGATAGCCTGCAAACTATTAGGCTTATTATTAATTTGCCATGACTCAGGAAAAGAAACTGCAAACCTCATCGGTAGGTGATAAAAATGACGACCCGATGTTATGCCTTGCTCTTCACTTTCACCAAAAGTCATGCCATTAATTTTATTAAGATATTCAGAACGCTTAACCAAACCGTTAGGGGCCTGATACTGACCAGCTTTAGCAATCACTTGTTGTAAGCGAGTATCATTATCAGGGTGACTGGAAAATAGGCCGTGGTAACCCTGGACCTCTTTACCTTGTCTTTTGGCTTCCATTTCTGCAAATATAGATTGATTCTTTAACACTCTGATCACATCCATCATCGCATCGACTTCATAGCCCGCCTTTGCAAGATACTCCGCACCTAAACCATCTGATTCAAGTTCATGATCGCGGCCATAACCGCTCAATAAAGCCCCACCCAAAATATTAAACAAATCTTGCGAGGGTGCAGAGCCTAATTCTGGCACTAAAATAGAACCAATAGTAAAACCAATATTAGCGGCTTGGGCTGCACTTTGCTGGCGAACGCCATGCCTTGCAGTAACATGACCAATCTCATGACCTAATACAGCGGCAAGTTGAGATTCTGAATTAAGGTAAGACATTAAACCGCGAGTGATATAAATATAGCCACCCGGCAAAGCGAAGGCATTTATGACGGGTGAGTCCAAAACAGTAAAGCGATATATCAAATTATTTCTGTGGCTGACAGCTGCTAACTTATCTCCCACCGACTGCACATAAGCTTGAAGTGCTTCATCATTGTATCGACCATACTGTTCAATAATTTTCGGGTGGTTGGCCCTGCCAAGTGAAATTTCACTACTTTCACTCAACATCACGAAATCATTACTACCCGTTACCGGGTTTTGCGCACAAGCTGAGAGCATTAAAAACAACAAAGCCCCTGCTAATAAGCAGAGGCTTTGTATATGTTTGTGACAGGTACTCATAATTTATACGGTCACTATAATTTATCCATCATTAACTCAGACAAGATACATGCCTGATTAAAATTATTTACCGTATTTCTGGCGGAATTTATCAACACGACCAGCTGTGTCTAGCATTTTTTGCTTACCTGTGTAGAACGGGTGACATTCTGAGCAAACGTCCAATGTTAAAGCATTGCTACGTGTTGAACGTGTTTTAAATGTATTTCCGCAACTACATGTAACATCTATTTCATTATATTCTGGGTGGATATCCGCTTTCATATCTATACTCGTTATCATATTTAGCCAAATCGATAGCCTTCTCAGCCATCAGGACCGAGCAATTTTACTGATCAATCCTAACTTGAGCAAATTTATTTATCATAACCATTTAAGGTTATCGCTTTTCTGCAAACAACCAAGCCTGATTTCTCATGCCCTCATTATGCTGGCCGAGTAATGCTTCTTCACGATAAACGCGCACTTTCATGCCTGCAAACAAACGAAGAAGCTCGTTGTCGGTTAATAAATAGTCTGGATTACTTGGACCAGAATCATTCACCTTTTGTTCACAAAAAGTTTGGTACATCAATAAACCACCTGGCTTAATCGCTTCATATAAAGCCGGACAAAGAGAGCGTGATAAAAAATGACTGACAAAAAGTACATCAAGACTATTAGGCTCTGGTGGATTTTTAACCACATCTCTGACTTGTGCATCTATTGTTAAATCCTTATCTATGGCTCGAGTTGCTAACAGATCAATAGCCACTTCCGAGATATCCCATGCCTTAACAGACAATCCCCTTTCAGCCATCAATAATGCATTACCGCCCCGGCCGCAAGCCAGGTCTAAAGCAACGCCTTCTGTTGGCAACAGGTAATGATTATGTTGCAACACCTCAGCAATATGTGGCTCACCTTCTGCCTGCTGATAAATAGTATTCCATTTCTGTTGTAATAGCTGAGTGCTCATCAATTAACGCCTCCAAAATGCAGGCGTTAACACGACAAGCAATGTGAAAATCTCTAACCGACCTAGTAGCATAGCTATACAAAGCACCCATTTTGATGGCGAGTTAATCCCACCATAATGAACGGCAACATCTCCTAAGCCAGGACCTAGGTTATTAAGACAAGCCGTCACAGCAGAAAAAGAAGTCACAATATCTAGCCCTGTCGCCATTAAAAGTAAGTACATAAAACTAAAACTAAATACGTACAACGCTAAAAATCCCCATACCGCCCCCACTACCTTAGCTGGCAAAGCTTTATTGTTTACCTTAATCGCAAAAACTGCATTGGGATGGATAAGTCGCAATATCTCACGATAACCCTGCTTGAATAGCAACATCACCCTAATAACCTTCATGCCGCCACCAGTAGAGCCAGCACAGCCGCCTATATAGCTTGTCATCAGTAACAGTATCGGCAAAAACCCAGGCCACAAATAATAATCTGCGGTGGTAAACCCTGACGTCGTCCCAAAAGAAACTGCCTGGAAAATCCCTTGATGCACTGCTGACCAAGGTGATGCAAAAGTATGAGTGAAATATAAATAAACGGCTGTTATGACGGAAATAAAGGCCAGGATAGTGACGTAGGTTCGCAGTTCTGAGTCGCCCCAGTAATGCCTAATTGAGCGGTGTCGCCAAGCAACAAAATGTAATGAAAAATTCATACCCGCTAACACCATAAACACCACTGCCACCATCTCGATTACAGCACTATTGTAAAAGCCCATGCTGGTATCGTGTGTCGAAAAACCGCCTATCGCTACTGTCGAAAAACTGTGGCTAATTGCATCAAACCAAGTCATTCCTGCCAAATAATAGGATACTGCACAAGCGAATGTCAGCGTCAGATAGATATACCAAAGTGCTTTAGCTGTTTCAGTGATCCGTGGTGTTAATTTCGAATCTTTCATCGGTCCTGGCGTTTCAGCCCGATAGAGCTGCATACCACCAACACCCAGTAAAGGTAAGATAGCTACGGCTAAAACAACTATTCCCATACCGCCTAGCCATTGCAAAAACTGTCGGTAAAACAATACCGCCTTGGGCAAACCATCAAGCCCTGTTAATACTGTTGCTCCCGTGGTTGTTAAACCTGATACAGATTCAAAAACAGCATCCGTAAATGACATCTCTGGCACTTGTGTTAAAAAGAAAGGCACAGCACCTGACAGACTCAATGTCACCCAGAACATAACAACGACAAGGAAACCATCACGTATTTTTAGTTCACGGCGATATTTTCTAACCGGATACCAAAACACAATTCCTAGGATAAGTAGCAATAAGAAAGCAGAAACAAAGGCTTCGGTAGAACCGTCTTGATAAAATAGTGAAACGGCAATAGGCGGCAACAAGGAGAAGCTAAACAAACCCAATAGAATGCCTAATATGCGTTGGATGGTCAGAAACTGCATTAACTCGTCTGCTTGCTTAAATTATTTTGCCGATGATACCCCCACAGCAGCAACATGACCAGCGATAATAGTAATAAAGGCCATTGCTGCCAGCGTACATAAGGCGTACTACCTTGTCGTGGCTCTATCATACCCGTGACCACCGCTTGTTCGAATTGTGTCGAAGTCGCCAACAGCTGGCCCTTATGATCGATTAAAGCAGAAATGCCATTTGTAGTGGCTCGTAAAACTGGCCGACCTGTTTCCAAGGCCCTATTTTGTGAAATCTGCAGATGCTGATGTGGTGCAAAAGAATCGCCATACCAAGCATTATTAGTTGCGTTCACCAATAAACTGGCTTCTGGCAAGGTATCCAACACCTCCGTCGAAAATGTATCTTCATAACAAACCGAAACACCAATTTTCTGCCCAGCTGCTTCTAATAAAGCTTGCTGATCACCTCCGGCAGAAAAAGAGGACATCGGCAAATCAAAAAAGGCGATTAATCCTCTCAGCCACTCTATAGGAATATAGTCACCGAACGGGACTAAATGCCGTTTATGATAAAAAGCTTCTTTGCTCCCAAGAGACATCATACTGTTGTAGTATTGATTTGTGGTCTCGTCCAACACAGGTAAGCCGACTAAAATATCACTATTATTTTGTCGAGCTAGCGACGCTAATGGATCAATATAAAACTTTTTAGCTTGATGATAAAACACAGTCACTGCATTTTCAGGCCACACGATTAAGTCGCTCTGCCAATTTTCTTCTGTTTTTTGTTGGTACAAGGCCAATGTATTCAAAACCTGTTCCTTGTCCCATTTTATTTCTTGGGGAACATTACCTTGGATTAAACTGACTCTGAGTGGCTTGTCGCTAGTATACGTCCATGTGGCGGTGTTTAATGAATAACCACCTAGCCATAGCACTGCCATCACAATCACTAAAGCACCTTTCTTAAACTGCCATGCGGCAGACAATAAGCCTGCTGAAAATGCAACTAACAAGCTGACACCCAATGACCCAATAACAGGTGTATAACCACTTAAAGGACCACTGACCTGACTAGTCCCCACCTCAAGCCAAGGGAAACCCGTAAGAAACCAGCCTTTAAACCATTCAAAAAATAACCATGCTACCGGTAATAAAAGTAAATAATCGGGAAGCAGTAGCTGGTTTCTGCCGGCTACTCTTTTTAGTAGCCAAGCCAAAAGAGCGATATATAAAGCCAAAAAAGCAGCAAATAAGCCTGTGAGGAAAGCGGCTAAAGGCATACTGGCATTGCCAAAATCATGGATAGCCACATAAATCCATGAGATGCCTACAGCAAACATACCATAACCAAATAGGAAGCCACGCCACGCTGCTTGCTTAGCATCTACGTTATGCCATGCTATAAACAACACACTTAAACTCAATATGGCTACAGGATAAAAATTGAACGGTGAAAAAGCCAATGGCAATGCCATCCCTGCCAATAGCGCGGCCATGCTGCCCCGCCAGCCAAGCCATGACGATTCAATCATACGTTGCATTATTGATCAGGATCAGACTCAAATTTAGGTAAAATCACCATCTCAAGCAAATGAACCCGGCGATTATCAGCTCGAATCACTGTAAACTTAAAACGGCGAATAGTCACTGTCTCGCCGCGCTGAGGTAAGTGACCAAACTGATTGATCACATAGCCACCTACGGTATCAAAATCTTCATCATTCCAATCTGCATCAAAACGTTCATTGAAGTCTTCAACCGTGGCGAGTGCTTTTATGGCATAAGTTGTCTCATTGTGCTGCAAAATAGGTGCATCATCGTCAATATCATGCTCATCTTCAATTTCACCCACAATTTGTTCTAAGACATTTTCAATGGTGACCATACCGGCAACACCACCATATTCATCAACCACAATGGCCATATGATTACGACGTGCTCGAAATTCACGTAGCAGCACATTTAATCGCTTACTTTCAGGAATAAAAACAGCAGGTCGCAATAAATCTTTTAAATCAAAGTTGAATGCACCTCCAGCCATAGCGACAGCGGCTAATAAATCTTTCGCCAATAAAATACCAATAACATCGTCCCGATCATCATCAATAACAGGGAAACGTGAATGTGCAGTTTCTGTCACCAATTTCACGATTTCATCTGGTGTCGCATTACGTGAAACCATAACAACTTGAGAACGTGGAATAATAATATCTCGCGCTTGCATTTGCGCCACATTCAGTGCCCCCTCAACAATCGCTAATGCTTCCGAATCTAATATATGACGCTCAGAGGCAGAGCGAATAAGATCAATTAATTGATCTTGATCTTGTGGCTCTAAAAATAATTTACTCAGCTTCTGCGCCCAAGAAAAACGCTTTGTTCTACTCGGCTGTCCCTCATTCATTTAGTTCACCTTGTTCGCGGTAAGGGTCTTCGATTGCTAACGATTTTAAAATAGTCTTCTCTAGACCTTCCATCTCTTCCGCTTCTTCATCTTCAATATGATCATAACCCAACAAATGCAAACAACCATGAATAACCATATGAGCCCAATGATCCATAAGCTGTTTTTTTTGTGTTTGAGCCTCTTGTGCTACAACAGGGGCGCAAATCACTAAGTCACCTAATAATCGAGGTTTGATTTCTATTGATGCCTCAAAAGGGAAAGATAGAACATTTGTTGGACCTGATTTAGAACGATAAGTCTCGTTAAGATCCGCACTTTCATCTTCCTCAACAAGGCGAATACTCAGCTCGTAATCTTCATCGACATTGCCTAAAGCTGAATCTACCCATGTCTGTAATTGCTCGGTGCTAGGCAATAATCCTGGACATACTCTCTGCACATCTATTATGACTTTCATTGCTTAAGACTGCTCGGCCTTTTCGTAAGCTAGAATCACTTTTTGCACTAAAGAATGCCTAACCACATCCTTAGCCTGAAAAAATGTAAAACCAATCCCTTCAACATCTTTTAAAACTTCTATTGCATGACGAAGGCCCGATTTTTGTGATCCCGGTAAGTCAATTTGAGTAATATCACCCGTGATGACAGCGGTCGAGTTATAACCCAAACGTGTCAAAAACATCTTCATCTGCTCGGTGGTAGTATTTTGTGCTTCATCTAAAATAATAAACGATTCATTAAGTGTTCGACCACGCATATACGCTAATGGCGCCACTTCAATCACATTACGATCTATTAACTTGGCTACCCGCTCAAAACCCAACATTTCATATAAGGCATCATAAAGTGGCCGCAAATACGGATCGACTTTTTGCGTTAAATCACCAGGAAGAAAACCTAGCTTTTCACCCGCCTCAACAGCAGGTCTTACTAAAACAATACGCCTTGCAAGATCTCGCTCCAACGCCTCTACCGCACAAGCAACTGCTAAATAGGTTTTGCCAGTCCCAGCAGGTCCAACACCAAAATTAATATCATGCGTCATCACACGCTGCAAATAGGCTTGCTGATTTTGGCCTCGCGCTTTGACTAAACCACGTTTCGTCTTAATAATGACTTCTTCTGGCGCTTTTGTGGTTAAGGTTTCTGAACCACTCACTTCACGAATAGCAAGATGAACTTGCTCTGGCGCTAATATTGATTGTGATGTTTCCGCATAAAGCTCATGCACCACCTCTTGCACGCCGGCCAATACTTCAACTGGACCAATAATTTGGAATTTACCACCTCGATTATTAACCTCAACGCCAAAACCACGCTCCATCATGCGAAGGTGCTCATCTAAATGGCCACATAAATTTGCCAGACGGTCATTATCCGTTGGGCTTAACTCAAAACTAATTGACTCTAGTGGAGCAGAAGAAACAGTCACAAACAGCGATCCCTTAAATTAAAGTACAACACTATCAGCCAACAACTCGCCACGCAAAGAGTTGGTGTATGCTTCCGTAATTTTAACATCGACAAACCGACCAATTAACGCCGCATCCCCTGTAAAGTTCACTACGCGATTATTCTCCGTCCGACCAGCTAAATCACCTTCATATCTTTGGCCTAACCGTTCAACAAGTAAACGTTGTATCGAACCGACCATTTTGTCACTATGCTGATTCTCGAATTCCCTTAACCGATCCTGAACTAATTTTAAACGCGTTTTTTTTGTCTCATCTGTTACAGAGTCGACGAAGGCTGAGGCCGGCGTTCCTGGACGGGCGCTATAAATAAAGCTAAAGGAATGATCAAATTCAAGCTCATTGATCAAATCCATCGTATCTTGGAAATCTTTATCTTGTTCGTCAGGGAAGCCAATAATAAAATCACTCGACAAGCTCAAGCCTGGGCGCGCAGCTTGGATACGTTTAATTTTATCTTTATATTCTTCGACGGTATGTCCACGTTTCATCATCGCTAGAATACGATTAGAACCTGATTGCACGGGTAAATGTAAGTGGCTCACTAATTGTGGGATTTCAGCAAATGCATCAATAAGACTATCCGAAAACTCAACGGGGTGAGATGTTGTGAACCTCACTCGCTCAATTCCTTCAATCGCAGCAACGTAATGAATAAGTAATGCTAAATCTGCATCATCTTCACCTTCTATTTCACCACGGTAAGCATTGACATTCTGACCCAATAAGTTGACTTCACGAACGCCTTGAGCAGCCAAGCCGCGAATCTCTGTCAACACTTTATCAACAGGTCTGCTGACTTCTTCACCACGAGTGTAAGGTACAACACAAAATGTACAGTACTTACTACAACCTTCCATAATAGAGACAAAGGCCGTTGGCCCATCTGATTTTGCTTCTGGCAAGTTATCAAACTTCTCTATTTCTGGAAAAGAAATATCCATCCGTGGCTGATGACTTTTATGCACATCATCTAACATAGTCGGCAAACGATGTAGTGTTTGGGGCCCAAAGATCAGGTCGACATAAGGCGCACGCCGACGGATTGCATCACCTTCTTGACTGGCCACACAGCCACCCACGCCTATGACAAGGTTAGGCTTATCATCTTTCCAACGCTTCCAACGTCCAAGTTGATGAAACACCTTTTCTTGTGCCTTCTCACGGATTGAGCATGTGTTAAGCAACAACACATCAGCATCTTCAGCCACATCTGTTACCGAAAGTTGGTGAGAGTTCGCCAGCACATCAGCCATCTTTGATGAATCATACTCATTCATCTGACAACCAAAGGTTTTTATATATAGTTTTCCAGCCATAATAGATTCATTAAAAATGGGTCGGTTAGTTTACTCTATTAATGGGCTGATTAAAAACAAGTGATTGTTTTTGTTAATAACACAGTCAAGTTTTGGTAAGCCTTTTAAACAAGTAAATTCTGACAGACTTATCATCTTTTAGTTAGAATAAAATTTTAGTTCTAATTATTGCCAAGCTTATGACCTTAAATATCACTGATCCCGCTATTATGTTTTCGGGTATTTCATTACTTTTCCTGGCTTATACCAATCGTTACTTGGCTCTGGCTAATGTGATTAGGACACTAAATAGAGACATCAAATCACAGGATAAAAAAAATCATATTGCTCAACTCCAAAACTTGCATACGCGTACAAATTTAATTAAGTACATGCAGGCGATGGGTGTCATTTCATTTTTATTCTGCATTGCCTCAATGATAATGCTCTATTGGCAGTTTCAACACTTCGGGGAAATCAGTTTTATATTTAGCCTCGTTGCCATGGTGATCTCACTGATTATTTCCTTAGTCGAAATACTCATTTCAGGAGGATCTTTGAAAATGGAATTGGAAAGAACAAATGTGCGAGATTTATGGGATAAATAATAAAATCAAAAACTCGATGATCTTTTAATTAAAACTGCAAGGAAGCAATTATGGCAATAAAGGACTGGCCGTCTGATGACAGGCCTCGCGAAAAATTACTGCGCCACGGCGCTAACACCTTATCTGACGCAGAGTTACTCGCCATTTTTCTACGAACTGGTGCCAAAGGTTTATCTGCTGTAGAGCTTGCTCGGCAGTTATTGCTGCACTTTGACAGCCTTCGCGCATTACTCGAAGCCGATAAAAATGAGTTTTGTAGCCAACATGGTCTAGGCCCTGCCAAGTTCACTCAATTACAAGCAATCATGGAAATGAGTCGCCGCCATATGGAATCAACATTAAATTATGGTGATGCCTTAACCGATGCTACTACGACTAAAGCCTATATTAAACAACGATTGAGAGCCTACCCGCACGAAGTATTTGCTTGTTTATTACTCGACAATAAACATCGCATGATCATTTTCGAAGAACTGTTTCGTGGAACACTCGATAGCGCCAATGTTTACCCTAGAGAAGTCGTCAAACTATCACTTAGACACAATGCTGCTGCCGTCATTTTTGCTCACAATCATCCTTCTGGTTGCGCGCAAGCCAGTCAAGCAGACATCGCGTTGACCAAAAGGCTTGTCTCCGCATTAAACCTTGTTGATATCCGCGTACTTGACCACATAATCATCGGTGATGACGATATCACCTCTTTTGCTGAGTTAGCGTTAATATAAGCCTCGATCTTTTAATCATCGCTATCAACAGGTTTACTATCAAATACCTTTTTACCCGTAAACATGGCAGAAATAATGCCATTTCTCTCTCGTAGCTCTGTGAAAACGACGCCCAATATATGAAGAATTATTACAGTTACTAAAAGGTAAAAGGTATAGTAATGAAGTGTTATAAATGGTTTTCTGAACGAGCGCATAGACTGATATGAGGCTTCATCAACCCCTTGCTTGGAGTATGGTTTCACCTGTTCTACTGTGGTCTCATCAGTCGCAACCCATTGTTTTATAACACCACCAAAAGGTGGCATATAGACATCGGTTCCCGCCAACACCAACCCTGTTAACGCTTGTAACGACATAAGAAAAAACAATACGGTTACAACTAATCTTGCTAAAGGATTGTGACCCAAAAAGGCGACGGGCTTTCTCTTTTTTAAACCAACAATATAGTCAGCAAATAGATCCCAGTACGCCTCACCTTTTGGCAATATAGATCGCCACTGAACATAACGATTTTTGCTTTTAAAACCCCAAATAATTCGAATTATTAGATTGATGACAAAAACATAACCAAAATAGACATGCCAAGTTTTAAGAAGAATTTTACCGTCGGTACTAATACCTAATTCTTTCGCGTTGAGTATTGTGACACCTATGGCTATTAAGCCTAAAACACACAGTACATTCAACCAATGAAAAATACGGACAGGTCTGTCCCATACAAAATATTCTTTTAATGGTTTCTTAACTATATGTTCTTCCATCACACTATCCTCAATTCATAAGTTTGAAACTCAAGATGCACTTAAGTCTAGCTTAATATAAATTTTACCCATGTTTTTGGGTCTATAGTTATTGTCCGGCTTGTTGGATGAAAGTAGTTAACGACAAAAACTCTTCGTCTGTCAGTGATTTAATCACAGAGATCATTTTAGTCTGATGCTTTGAAGGTTCGGCAACAGTTCGACTTCCACTTTTAAACAAGGCAAGTTGCTTTAAAATATAGCCAGAATTTAGCCCTTCTAGTCTAGGGCTATCTGTCATAAATCGGCCAATGACACTGTTATGACAATCCAGACATTTTTCTTCATAAACTTTAAAACCTACTGTGTCCGACGCTTTATTAACATCAAATACCTGTTTTACTTCATGATCTGAAGCCCATTCTGAAAGCCCTCTTGCTTGTTTGTCTGTCAGGCCAAGCACTATATTTTTCATCATCTCTGTTTCAGCGTCGTCACCACGTAAACCATGTTTGAAATTATCTAGTTGTTGATAAATATAATCTGCTGGCAAGCCACCTAACTGTGGGCCAGGAAAGATGCTTTTAACATTATGGGTATGACAGGAAATGCAGATATGGTGTTTTCTTGAAGTTTCATCAGCAAAAGTAAGCGAACTCATCATCAGACTGAAGAAAATAAACAAATAAATAAATGGGTGTTTTCTCATTAGCATAATGCTCTTGTGAATTCGGATAGAATCTATAATAAAAATCTTAAGAAATACTTAAGCCCGCTACAGTCTACTAATCAAGTCTGTTCAATATAAACCCACCACATTCATACTACCCTGCTCTCATTTTTTATGAGCATAACTTTTAGTGGTTGTTACGTGATTGATCTTAATATTTAATCATTTTAAAATAATCACACTAACTCTTTAAATCACCACTCAGTTCATTATGATCTTTTAGGTGCTGGTTCCACCAGTTCTTGAGGAAAATTAAAAGGTGTTGTGGATCTTGCTCAGTCAGCGCCACACGACATGCCTTATTGTAAGCTGTTAAATCTTGTTTGGCTTTATCGATATATTCAGCAATATTTTCATACTCGTTTTCTAACAAAATACCCTCTTCTGTCTTTGCATGAAACTGTATGTACTGTGAAACAATTTTGATTGTTGGTATTAAACCTTTTAAACCATGACCTTGTTGTAAAAAATAATGCAATGAATTGATTGTTGCCACAATCGCACGATGTTGCTCATCAATAATTAAATCTCCGTCTTGGGAGAAATCATCACTCCAAGTTAAATATAATGAGGTAGACATATCTAAATTCCTTTTATCTATGTAATGTTATTACACGGCAATGGGTGCCTTTATATGTGCTTGAGCCTCATAGTTTATAATCTCAAAATCATCAAACTGATAATCAAAAATGGAGCCTGGCTTACGCTTGATGACTAACTGAGGCAGTGGCCCCGGCCTTCTACTAAGTTGTTCATTAACTTGGTCATAGTGATTAGCATAGATATGTGCATCGCCTATGCTGATAACGATATCCCCCACATCCAAATCACATTGTTGAGCTAGCATATGTGTCAAGAAAGCCAAGGAAGCGGTGTTATACGGATTGCCAAGAAATAGATCATTCGAGCGGATGTACAATGAAGCACTTAATTTACCTTCAGCAACATAAAACTGATAGAGCAAATGACAAGGGGGTAAGGCCATTAAGCCTGCTTTTGCATTTTCCCACGGCTTTTTTGATTCATCAGGTAATAAGGCCACATTCCAACCACTAATGATATGACGACGACTATTGGGATTGTTTTTTAGGCCATCAACTAATGCTGCCACTTGATCGTGGACTTGGCCATCTTCACCTCGCCAGTTACGCCATTGTGCGCCATAAACTGGGCCTAACTCACCATCTTCTGTGGCCCAATCATCCCAAATAGAAACACCATTGTCTTGCAAATATTTAATATTGGTTTCACCACTTAGAAACCATAACAATTCATGCAAAATACTACGAATATGTAATTTTTTAGTTGTCATCAAGGGAAACCCTTCTGACAAATCGTAACGCAATTGACGACCAAATACCGAACGGGTACCTGTCCCTGTACGGTCGCCTTTTTCAACACCGTTGTCCATTACATCTTGTAGTAATGCCAGATATTGTTTCATATTGTGTCCAACTAATTAATCAACAAAATTATGCCTACTTTAGGCTAGAGCGAATGTTTTTGCATCCTATATAACAGGGTATCGCGACTGATTCCTAACAGTCGTGCGGCTCTTGAACGATTACCTGATGCCATCGCTAAAGCTTGCTCGATGAGATCTAATTCGACCTGCGCCAATTTTATACCCGAAGACGGTAGGGTAAAGACATGATTACTCGCTGCAACTTCAGGCATCATTTCTGGCGGCAAATCTTCCATCTGTATTGCTTTGCCAGGGTTAAGTAAAGCCATTCTTTGGCAAAAATGCATTAACTCTCTCACATTGCCCGGCCAAGGATAACCCAGTAAGCACCGTTCAACTTCTTTACCATAACGAACAACCGCATTATTGCCCGAAAATTCACGACCAAAATGCCTTAATAATAAAACAATGTCATCAGTACGCTCCCTTAATGGCGGTATCGTAATAGGTACAACTTGAAGTCGATAAAATAAATCACTCCGAAAACGTCCAGCATCGACTTCATGCTGAATATCAGCACCACTAGCCGCAACAATCCTGACATCTACTTTCTGTAATTTATGGCTACCTAATAACTGACACTCACCCGCTTCAATAAAGCGCAGTACTTTCGCTTGAATTGATAGTGGCAGTGCTTCAATATTATCTAAAAAGAGTGTGCCGCCTTCTGCTGCCAATAAGCGTCCTCTATGGGAAATATTTCCATCATCATCACAACGGCCAAATAAATCATCTTCTATACCTTCTATAGGTAATGCCGCACAGTTAATCGTCACCAATTCATTTTGTCGCCGGCGACTTTCTTTATGTATAGCCTGTGCAATTAATTCTTTGCCTGTCCCCGTCTCACCCATAATCAAAACGCTGACATCACTGACAGCTATCATCGGTAAGGTTCTTAACAAATGGGTAATTTGTGGTGATTGTCCTAAAAACGGTTGCTCTTCCATCATCCACCTCCTTTATTAGGAGCTTGATACTCATGCGAGTCATGATTTAGATGTTCTGAATTATGGTTACTTGGTAAAAATAATGTTGCGATTGCCATTGCTATTATTAAGAGGCCAGCAATCTGCCTCATATGCTTTGCTTTTGCTAAAGAAGCAAGTAAACCGGTAAACAAACCCGCACCCATGACTGCTGGCAAAGTCCCAAGGCCAAAAGATAACATGACTAATGCTGCCGTCATCGGCTCTCCAACCGTTGCGGCTACTGCTAATGCTGCATAAACGAGTCCACATGGTAGCCAACCCCAAACTGCACCTAAGAAAAATGCCTGTGAATATCTACGTACAGGGAGGAGTTTTTGCCCTATCGGCTGTAAACGTCGCCAAATAGGAGCGCCAATACGCTCCATGACAGCAAATTTTGGAAACCATCCAGCTAAATAACATCCCATAGCAATCATGACGGAAACTGATAACACCCTCAATATTGCGTGACCATTAAAGTTAGCTAGCGGTGAGCTTAATAGTCCAACGATAATACCTGCAATGACATAGCTTAAAATCCTGCCTAGGTTATAATTCAACACATAAGGCAACATTTTTCTCTGACTCTCTCTTACTTCCACAGGAAGACTTAAAGTCAGTGCGCCAATCACAGAACCACACATCGCAATACAATGGACAGTACTAAATAAACCTAATAGAACAGCCGTAATATACGACCCTGTAATAGCTACCATATCAAGAAAAACATATAAATTTGAGAAAATAATAAACACAATATCATGGCAGAAAAAACAAAAATTGTGTCATTTCACACACTTTTGGACTGAAAAACACAGTTTTATCACTTTTTGAACTCATATAATTCTAGAGTCAACATTACGGAGCATAAAATGCCGAACTATAAATTATTGCCAATACCTCTATTGCTTTTGGGTATGACTACACTTTCCTATGCAGAACAAGTCAGTTTACCCACCTTATCTGTTGAAGGCGTTGCAGGTGAAGTCGCACCCTATACATTACCTTCTTTACCAGCAAGCACAGCTGACCTCGGTGATATGGTAAAACGTCTTCCCGGTGCCACTGTTAATCGTAACGGGATTATTAGTAGCATAGCCCAATATCGTGGTTTATTCGGCCATCGCGTCAATGTCAAACTGGATGGTACTGGCATGCATGAAGCTGGACCGAACAGTATGGATGCCCCATTGAGTTATCTTGCATCTTCACGAACTGGAAACGTATCTGTCTATCGCGGGATAGCGCCTGTTCGCACAGGAATTGAAACTATCGGTGGCACCATTGAAGCAGAGTCAAAACGCATAGATTTCGCAACAGGTGATGAGTTTAAACTACATGGTAACTTAGTCGCTGGTTACGCTAGCCTAGGACATACCCGTCAGTCCAGTTTTACGACAGCTTTAACTAACCAACATCATCGCATACAAGTCTCTGGTAGTTCGGATCGTGGTGATGATTTAGATTTTAAAGGTGGCACTATCCGTCCTACTAAACAGGATCGTGACTCACTCGGTCTTCATTATGGCTATCAAAATCAGGGACACGAGCATGAAATAAATATTGAACATATTGATATGGGTGTCAATGGTACGGCAGCCTTACCGATGGACATTATCTTTTTCCGTGGCGAGCGCTATAACATGAAACATAGCGATATACTGGCTAATGGTAATCAATATGACATAACGCTACGTTACCAAGATATTGACCATAGAATGGATAACTATAGTCATCGCACTAATTCAAATCCAATGATGCATCGTTTTGTAACGCCTGATGTTCAAGCCGGTGGCGTTAGTTTTAGCTATAACATGGCGAATTGGACAGTTGGTTTTGATGCTGATCAAGCAGAGCACAATGCCACTGTATTTAACCCAAATAATGCTGCCTTTTTTGTTGAAAGCTTTAACGATGTAGAACGTGATCGCTATAGTATTTTCACAGAATGGCAAGGCGAAATTAGTGAACACTGGGAAATGGAAGCAGGACTCCGTTATTCCCGAATCGAAATGGATGCAGGCAATGTCGATTCCTTTGCTGGTTTACCTATGGCTGTAGGTGTACTCCGCGATCGCTTTAATAGCAGTGATCTTGATCAAGAAGATGATCTTATTGATGTGGTCGCCACCTTTACACGCGACCTAACTGATAGCGTTGGTGTTGAAGTTGGTTTTGCTCGTAAAACAAGAGCGCCTAGCTATCATGAACGTTATCTCTGGATCCCGTTAGAAATCACATCAGGCCTTGCCGATGGTAACAATTATGTAGGTGATGTCGATTTAGATCATGAAGTCGCTTACCAATTTGAGTTGGGACTTGATTGGCATAGTACTAATCTTGCTTTTTCACCACGTGTGTTCTACCACCACATTAATGATTATATCCAAGGTGTTTCAGGCATTACCGACATGGCAACCATTGGTGTCAGTACTGTTAATGGCGATTCAACACCTCTTCAATATAGTAATGTGGATGCCAAACTGTATGGGCTTGATGCTAACTGGCTCTATGCCATTAATTCAGAATGGCAACTTGACGGTACTGTCAGCTATGTACGTGGTAAACGTCGTGATACAAGCGATGACTTATATCGTATATCCCCGCTAACTGCCCGTACTATGCTGAGTTATGTACAGCCTAAATGGCGTCTTGCTATAGAGGCAGAAACCATTGCCAAGCAAAATAAAGTGTCTAGCGAAAATGGTGAAGATAAAACAGGTGGCTATGCGCTTTATCACCTATCTGGTCAATATCAAGCCACAGAGGCTATTACCTTAAGTGCAGGTGTGAATAATCTGTTTAACCGCGGTTATACCGATCACTTAGGCGGCTATAACCGTGCTGCTGGCAACCCTGATATTGCAGTTGGCGATCGTTTGCCTGGTGTTGGCCGTAGCGCTTATATCAATGCTTCTATAAATTTCTAAACTTCGATATTCATCTCCTTAAGTTCCTCTCCGTCTGGAGAGGAGCTTGGCCTTCGGAAACATCGCCACACCTCCTATTGAAAACCACTGCTACACCACCCATTATCTTCATATGAACAATTAGCGCCGTCACGCTATACTATCTCTACTTTTTGATGGCTTCTTAATTACGCCCTATTAGATTCTTAGAATCAACCTAAGGTTTTTACAATGAATTTTTACCCTCTTATCGTCAGTGAAATTATCGACGAGACTCCGCTAGCACGATCGTTTATTTTAAAAGTAGATGATAAATATCAAAGTCAGTTTAATTTTAAAGCCGGTCAATTTCTTTCATTAAGACTATCTTGGCAACAAAGTTATTTAGATAGATGTTACTCATTGTCAAACCTACCTGGAGATCCAACAGGTTTAAAAATTACTGTTAAGCGAGTTAAAGATGGTCGCGCCTCAAACCTACTGAACGATTCAATAAAAGAAGGCGACATTATTGATGTTGCACCACCTAGTGGCCGTTTTACACTAAGCAAGAACCCACCACCGTCATTGACATTATTTGCTGCAGGAAGTGGTATTACCCCTGTCATTTCAATCATTAAATATGCACTAGCCGAAACAGACCTAACAATAAAGCTGCTTTACGCGAACTCTAACCGCCAGCAGAGCATTTTTGCTGCCGAACTAGAAGAATTACAGCAACAATATCCTGATCGGTTTAGCTGTGTTCATCATATTAGCAGTGAAAGTGGTCGTGTTGATCAAAAAGCCGTTCACCACTTTATTAACGACAATTTACAAACTCATTTTTATATTTGTGGCCCGACACCCTTTATGGACTTGATTGAAAATGTCCTAGGCGAAATAGGTGTCGAAAATAATACTATTTTCACCGAGCGCTTTATTTCAGATGCTGAGCCTGCAATTGATGAGAAGCCAGATATCGCAACGGATATTAATTCGTTTACTGCTATTTTGGATGATACAAAACACACAGTGCCCTATTTAGAGGGTAAAACACTGCTTGAAAGCATGCTCGCCCATGATCTCAAGCCTGCTTATTTTTGCCAGCAAGCACGTTGTGGTATGTGTATGGTCACTAAACTAGAAGGTGAAGTGGTCATGAGAAACAGTGAAATTTTATCTGCGACTGATAAAGAAAAAGATATGATTTTATTATGCCAGTCCTTACCTTTGACTGAGAATATCACTGTCAATTGTGATCTTAAATAACCTCAATTGCTCAAAAATTAACTAATAATTAATTGATAATCAATGCGACTGAGGTAATCAGCTTCTTTCTGTAGATCAGCTCCAGTTAGAGGGTGTTGTTCAAGCCAAGCTGGCGATAGGCTCAATTGAATCACCTTATCCTCAATCGAAAGCTCAGGAAAGGTATCGACTTCCTCTGAACGGCCGCGATTAAAAACCATGGCTAAACGTAACAGAATGGTTAAATACTTGGTTGGGCGTCTCAACTCTTTTGGCAATACCTTAAAATGTTTTTGAGGGAATTTCTTTCTTTGCCCTAAGACTAAGAGTGCCAATATTAATTGCTCTTCACGTGAAAAACCCGGCAGACTAGAATTAGCCAATAGATAAAATGAATGCTTATGAAACTGATCATGTGAAATGGACAACCCTACTTCATGTAGCCTACCGGCCCAACTCAACTGCGCTTTATTCTCATCATCGAGTTCACAAGATTTTCGCACTTGCTCAAAAAATTGATCGGCCATGGTAATAACATGGTCCGCTTGTTTTTCATCAATTTGATAGCGCCGACCGAATGCTAAAACTGTTCTATCCCGTTCGTCATCATGCTGAATTCGACCTAGCAAGTCATATAATAAGCCTTCACGTAGAGCGCCATCTGACACTATCATTCGATCAATTCGCAATCTGTCGAATGAGGCTTTCAGTACAGCTACGCCACCTGGAAGAACAGATGCGCGCTCTGCACTTAGACCTGTGAGATTAAGCTCACTAATATGACTAACTGAAGTAATAGCATTAACTAAATTATCTAAGGCCTGTGGTGTAATGACGCCATCTTCAGCCCAGCCTTGTTCTTTAATAATGTTAGCCGCACAACGAATAGTACCTGAAGCGCCTACCGCTTCAGCCCACCCGGCCTTACGGTAGGGTTGCTGAATAGCACGTAACTCAGAACTGGCAGCAATAACCGCTTTTTTCATCATTGTTTGAGAGATAACGCCATCAGGAAAGTATCGTTGTGAAAAACTAACACAGCCCATGGAAAGACTTTCTCGTTCTATCCAGAAATCACCCTCGCCGATAATAAACTCGGTACTACCACCACCGATATCCATCACTAAGCGTCGGCTATTATCAAATGCCAGTGCATGTGAGACACCGAGATAAATCAAGCGTGCCTCTTCCTCACCTGCCACAATTTCAATAGGATGGCCTAAGGCTTTTTTGGCTTTTCGGAGAAATTCCTGACTATTTTTTGCAACACGTAAAGTATTGGTACCAACGACACGAACACTGCCTTCGGGTAAATCTCTTATTCTTTCACCAAAACGCTCTAAACAAGCAATTGCTCGTTGTTGTGATGCTTTATCCAAGTGGCCACGCTTATCAATTCCCGCCCTGAGTTGTACCATCTCTCTGAGACGGTCCATTACTTGAAAATGCCCATCTCTCAATCGGGCAATGATCATATGAAAACTATTGGATCCTAAATCTATAGCAGCCAGAATTGGATGCTCAGCTTCCTCTGTAGTGCTCATTTCTACTCTTTCGTCACGTCATTCAACAGTGCAATAGTGATACATTGCTTGTGCTTTAACAAGCCATTATTTCTAACTTTAAATAAAACAAGATGATAGAAACAAAAAAGCCCATGCTTATTAATAAGCATGGGCTTTTTATTAAAGTTGAGTGACTATTATTTTTTGCCAGCTTTTTTTACCACTTTTTCCATTTTTTCTAAACTTAAATGGCGAACATCTTTCCCTTCAACCAAATAAATAACATGCTCGCAGATATTACAAGCATGATCAGCTATTCGCTCAAATGAGCGAGCAGACCACATCATATCAATGGCTTTGGTCACTGTACGCGGGTCTTCCATCATATAAGTAATTAACTGACGGATAATACCTTCGTATTCACCATCAATCTCACGATCTTCTTGTGCCACACGAATCGCTTGCTTAATATCTAAACGTGCAAAAGCATCAAGTGCATCACGCAACATACCTTGCACATGATTTCCCATTGACAATAATTCGCGGTAGTTCTTTTTAGGTCGGTCTTTTTCAGACAAATTCATCGCCATACGCGCGATACTGACTGACTCATCACCAATTCGCTCTAAATCGGTAATGGTTTTTAAAATACCTGCTACCAGTCTCAGGTCACCTGCAGTTGGCTGTCTTAGTGCAATGATTTGAATGCATTCTTCATCAATCGTCACTTCCAGCTCATTAACATCCTCGTCAAGACTGATGACACTACGAGCCAACTCACTATCTGCTGTCATCAATGCTTCTTGAGCGTTATTAACTTGTTGTTCGACTAAACCACCCATTGCCAAAACAAGTGAACGAATATCTTCCAATTCTTTTTCAAACTGTTGTGAAATATGTTGTGAATTTGTAACCATTTTGTTCTCCTAATCGCTCCTAGCCAACTATCCGTAACGGCCGGTAATATAATCTTCTGTTTGTTTCTTGGTAGGGTTGGTAAATAGCTCATCAGTTGCACCAAACTCTATCAACTCACCCATATACATAAATGCAGTATAGTCTGAGACCCGTGCTGCTTGCTGCATATTATGTGTCACAATCACAATGGTATATTTTTCCTTGAGTTCATAAATCAGCTCTTCGATTTTTAATGTTGATAAGGGATCAAGTGCCGATGCAGGCTCATCAAGCAACAGCACCTCAGGTTCAATCGCTATCGCACGCGCAATCACTAGGCGCTGCTGCTGACCGCCTGACATGCCCATTGCTGATTCTTGTAGCCGATCTTTGACCTCATCCCACAATGCTGCACCTTTAAGAGATTTTTCTACCACACGATCTAGTGTTTCTCGATCATTTACACCCTGCAATCTGAGACCATAGGCGACATTTTCATAAATTGATTTTGGAAATGGATTTGGCTTTTGGAACACCATACCGACTTGTCGACGTAAGTCAGCAACATTCACTGACTGTTTATTAAGATCTTGGCCATCTAACAACATTTGACCATCAATTTTCACTGTATCGATCAAATCATTCATACGATTAAAACAGCGTAATAATGTTGACTTACCACAACCACTTGGGCCGATAAAGGCTGTGACACGGTTTTTAGCGACTGACATGTTTATGTTATGCAATGCCTGCTTGGAGCCATAAAACAAATTAAAGTCTTTTACTTCAAGACAAATATCTTCATCTGCTAAATTTAGCTTCTGACTCCGTTGCATTGATTCAATATCAATAGCACGTGCCTGCGTGGTTGCTTGCTCTTTCACTGCTTCCATCCTAATTCTCACTTGCTTTAAAGTTTTCGCGTAAACGATTACGAATACTAATCGCTGATAAATTCAGTACGATAATAATTAACACCAATAATAAGGCCGTGGCATAAACTAACGGTCTTGCTGCTTCAACATTTGGACTTTGGAAACCAACATCATAAATATGAAAACCCAAATGCATAAACTGGCGGTCAAGATGTAAATACGGTGCAATAGTATCGACAGCCAGAGCCGGCGCAAGTTTTACAACACCCACCATCATCAATGGCGCAACCTCACCTGCTGCACGGGCTACAGCCAGAATTAACCCCGTCATCATTGCCGGAGCCGCCATAGGTAATACTGTCCGCCACAACGTTTCTGCTTTTGTCGCACCTAATGCCAGGCTACCTTCACGGATATTACGCGGAATACGCGACAAGCCTTCTTCAGTTGCCACAATAACCACAGGCACTGTTAAAATCGCCAGCGTTAATGATGCCCACATCAAACCTGGCGTACCAAATGTGGGTGCCGGTAAACTGGCTTGGAAGAATAGTTCATCAATATTCCCACCGAGGAAATAAACAAAGAACCCTAAACCAAATACACCATAAACAATTGATGGAACACCCGCTAGGTTATTAACCGCGATACGTATCAAACGAATCATCGGTCCTTGTGTCGCATATTCCTTCAAATAAACTGCTGCCACAACACCAAACGGAGTCACTAATATCGCCATAATCATGACCATCATAACCGTGCCGAATATCGCTGGGAAAATCCCTCCTTCAGTATTTGCTTCACGCGGATCACCCGACACAAACTTCCACACTTCATGACCATAATGAGCAAGCTTTTCACCCACTGACATTTTGTTAGGCTGAAAAGCATCCACGATTTTCGCTAACGGTATTTCAACATCCCGCCCATCTGACATCGTTACAACAATTTGATCTCTGGCTAACTCTGAATATAAATCTGCCAGTTGTCCTTGCAACTCTTTATAACGAACATCCCATTGACGCTTCTCTAGTTCGATCTCTTGATAAGGTGCCGAACCTTCAACAACACCAATCAATTCCAAACGACGAGTCTCAAGCCTTAACTCCTCCAAGGCATGATTAATTTCACCAATCTCATGCTTTTCAATCGACTTTATTTCATCAACTAAAAGGTTACTACGTGATAAACGTTGTTGGAATTCTTGCCATGCTTGTTCGCCCGATGAAACGACTTGATGTTTCTCACTGACATTTTTTAAGTACCCATAAAAATGCCCCCATTCCCGTCGTTCAATAGCAACAACATTTTCTGGGTAGCTTGGCTCACTTATCCAAGGACCATTTATCCATTTAAAATCAAGACCGAAATAATCACGGTTACCCACTTTTAATAGAAACCGTTCCCCGCTCGTTTGG
>ENA-OQVM01000647-OQVM01000647.1-marine-metagenome-genome-assembly--contig:-NODE-647-length-53120-cov-7.973757_pt1 | contig 53120 bp, 39 predicted proteins | sample MGYA00237776_ERZ505498 | MGnify/ENA primary metagenome ERZ505498 (study PRJEB26159, sample SAMN06265151) | marine metagenome | isolation source: Helgoland LTER site | place: Germany:Helgoland, sampling...
GTTTAGCAGCGGCTATCGCCTTGCGCAGAGGCTCTACCATCATCACCATGCCAGGGCCGCCGCCGTAAGGGCGTGCGTCGACTGTCTGGTGACGGTCTTGGGTAAAGTCTCGGGGGTTGAAGCTCTGACACTCCACCAAACCGGCCTTTACTGCGCGTCCACTTATACCGTATTCGGTCAGTGAACTGAACATCTCTGGGAACAGGGTAATCAGTGCGATTTTCATTGACCTGTCCTCTGATACTGCTCGCTTTTTAAAGCTGCTTTCTAGAGCTGCTTTCTAGAGCTGCTATTTAATAGCGTTTCTAAAAAGCCGGATCCCAGATCACATCAATCCGCCTGTCCGCCATGCTAATGCTGGTGACAAATTGATCAACGTAAGGGATTAAACGCTCTTCCCGATCGACACTCTCGCCATCGCCTTTGATCACTAACACATCGTTGGCGCCGGTTTCGAGAAGCGACTTAACTGTGCCAAGTCGAATCTGCTCACCCTCAAAATGGCTTACTACTGACAGCCCTTCGAGCTGATACCAGTAAAAGTCATCGCTTTTCAGATCGGGTAGCTTCGATTTCTCAACCAGTATGTCGTTGCCACACCAGGTCTGTGCTATATCGCGATCATCGATACCAACAATATGCGCAACCAGGCTTTCGCCATGTCTACGCCATTCGTCGATCCGAATCGGCTTCACTCCAGACGCGGTGTCTATCAACCAAGGCTGATAAGAGCAAAGCGTCTCGATCTGTTCGGTAAAGGCATGGACTTTCACCCAGCCTCGGACACCGAATACAGCTGTTATGCGACCCACAACCAGAGTTTCCATCAATTATGATCTCCAGATGTGTTCAGCAACAGATGCCGATAGATTAAGCAGCGACTACTTGAGCTTTGGCAGCTTCTTTGATCAGCGACTTAACGCGATCACTGACCTGTGCGCCCTGGCCCTGCCAGAACGTAACGCGGTCAAGGTCCATACGCAGACGCTCTTCAGCACCGCGAGCAACCGGGTTAAAGAAGCCGATACGCTCGATGTAGCGTGCGTCGCGCGCATTGCGTGAGTCGGATACTGTGATGTGATAAAACGGGCGTTTCTTAGCGCCACCACGTGCCAATCTAATTGTGACCATGTACAAAAATCCTGTGTTCAAACTGGCACAATCGCCAGAGTTGATGCTTTTAAAAGGGCCGCGCAGCATTGGACGCAGCTCCCCGAAAGGCGCGGTATCTTACGTCATAAAAGACTAAAAGGAAACATCTTTGAACAGTAAGCTACTGTGCTTGAAAATCTAGCCTTACAGCCAGCTAGCGCCTGACTATCAGCGCAATCTAGCGGCGCGGGAAACCACCTGGAGGCAGCCCGCCCATTGGCGGCATAGAACCACCGGGGCCGCCACCCATAGCACCACCTAGGCCGCGCATCATATTCTGCATGCCCTTGCCCTTCATTTTCTTCATCATCTTGCCCATCTGCTTGTGCTGCTTGAGCAGGCGATTGAGATCCTGAATAGTAGTACCGGAACCCACGGTGATGCGGCGTTTACGCGAGCCATTCAAAATATCTGGGTTGCGACGCTCTTTCGGCGTCATGGAGCTGATAATCGCGTCCATTTGGTCAAACTGACTGGTGACATTCTGCTGCTGCGCCATCTGGGCCATATTGCCCATGCCCGGAAGCTTGTCCATCAAACCGGCCATGCCACCCATATTATTCATCTGCTGTAGCTGATCACGGAGATCTTCGAGATCGAAGCCCTTGCCCTTGGCAATCTTTTGCGCGAGCTTTTCAGCTTTCTTTTTATCCACCTTGCGCTCGACATCTTCGATCAGCGACATGACATCGCCCATACCGAGGATGCGCGAGGCTATACGTTCCGGGTGGAAAGGCTCTAGGGCGTCGGTCTTTTCACCAACACCGAGGAATTTAATCGGTTTGCCGGTAATATGACGCACCGACAGAGCGGCACCACCGCGAGCATCGCCATCAACCTTGGTGAGGATCACACCAGTGAGTGGCAGAGCTTCATTAAAGGCTTTAGCCGTATTCACCGCATCCTGACCGATCATGGCGTCGATCACGAACAGGGTTTCAATGGGGTTGGCGGCGGCGTGGACCTGTTTGATCTCATCCATCATCTCGTCGTCGATAGCCAATCGACCGGCAGTATCAACAATCAGTACATCGACAAATTTCTTCTTCGCACTATCTATAGCGGCGTTGACGATAGCAACTGGCTTTTGGCTGATATCACTGGGGAAGAACTCGGCACCCACTTCGTTGGCCAGAGTCTTGAGCTGCTCAATGGCCGCAGGACGATAGACATCCGCAGAGACCACCATGACCTTTTTCTTTTCCCGCTCACTCAGGTAGCGGGACAGCTTGGCAACAGAGGTGGTCTTACCCGCACCCTGCAAACCCGCCATCAAGATAATCGCCGGCGGTTGAGCGGCTAAGTTGAGGCTTTCATTCTGCTCGCCCATCACCGATTCAAGTTCAGCCTGAACAACCTTTAGAAACTGCTGGCCAGGATTAAGGCTGCGATTAACTTCTTGCCCGAGGGCGCGCTGTTTGACCTGTTCGATAAAATCTTTGACCACTGGCAGGGCGGCATCCGCCTCCAGTAGGGCCATGCGCACTTCCCGCAGGGTATCCTGAATATTGGCTTCGCTGAGGCTGGCTTTGCCGGAGATTTTTTTAAGACTATCCGAGAGCCGATCGCTGAGATTTTCAAACATTGCCATGAGACTATTTTCCGACGTTTTATAGATGCGCAGCATTATAGCAATTAATTGCCGCAACTCTTCACCCCGCTGCCTGAATATGACACACTCTGTTGAAATTAATTGCGACTTAGATGTAATGACCAGCCTCTTTGCCAGTGCAGCAATCGCGGTATACCTTTTGGCTTTCAGCTATCAGGTTATGCAGCTGCGCAAACAAATTTATATTCCAAGCACGGCGCTTCAAATTGCTGGAGCGATGGCGATCGTCTTGCACAGCCAGGCCGTGGCTGATTTTCTGTTTAGTTCCGAGGGTCTTGACCTCAGTCTGCTGAGAATTTTTGCGCTGATCTCACTGATTATTAATGTAGTGGTCTTTTTAAGCGGGCTAAAGAAGCCCATCCACAGCCTCAATTTGGTTCTGTTTCCCATTTCAGCTATTACCATTGCAGCCGCGATGGCCAGCTCCAGTACCAAAATCGCGATACTGCTAGCCCCGAGTATGCAACTGCATGTGCTAATCTCTATCCTGGCCTATAGCCTGCTTGCTATAGCGGCCCTGCAAGCCGCCCTGATGGGATATCAGAACTGGCAGCTCAAGCATAAACATCAGAACTTGCTAATGCGCACCTTCCCACCACTACAGAGTATGGAAGCGCTGCTGTTTGAACTGATTTGGGCCGGAGAGTTAATGCTCACCCTGTCGCTGATCAGCGGATTTATCTTCTATGAGGACTTTTTTGCTCAGAAGCTTTTACATAAAGTGGTGTTTAGCCTGGCGGCTTGGATTTTCTTTGGTCTGTTGCTCTGGGGACGACAGGTGCAGGGCTGGCGCGGGAAAACTGCGATTCGCTGGACCTGGGCGGGCTTTGGCGCCATTGTTCTCGGCTATGTGGGCAGTAAAGTGGTTCTGGAATTCCTGCTGGTTTAAGCGGCAGCTCTCAACCGTTATCTAATCGCTGCCTAACCGCTATCTAATTGCTATCTAGTTACTATCTAACCGCTGTCAGCCTTCCATGCAAAACTCTATTGCTAAAAGCAAAAAACTACTTCAACATGTTCGACCCTCTTATAAAAGGCTCTTAATTCTTGGACGTTTCTGAATCGTCGATGCTGTGGTTGGCACTCTTCATACTGCTACTCCTGTCCGCATTTTTCTCCGGCTCTGAAACCGGCATGATGTCGCTCAACCGCTATCGCTTGAGACATCAACGCAAGAAGAGCTCTGGTGCCCGTCGGGCAGCCAAATTACTCGCCACCCCCGACCGCCTGATTGGTCTGATTTTGATTGGCAATAATGCGGTAAATATTCTCGCGGCCATTATTGCCAATACCCTGGCGATTATTTATGTTGGCGAGGCTGCGGCGCCTTGGGTGGCCACGGCAACCCTAACCATTATGGTGTTGGTCTTTGCTGAGGTTACACCCAAGACCATCGCGGCGCAGTACCCCGAGTGGTTTGCCTTTAAAACCAGCCATATTCTTAAACCACTGCTAACAATTTTTTGGCCGCTGGTATGGGCGATCAATAAGCTCACCAACGGTTTGGTAAAACTACTTGGCTTCGACCCCAACTCGTCGCGAGATGATGGCCTTGATACTGAGGAGCTGCGTTCGGTAGTCGATGTCTCCGGGCATAAAATGTCTGACAGCCACCAGGGCATGCTGAAAGGTATTCTCGACTTAGAAAACGTCGCGGTTGAGGATATTATGATTCCTCGCAGTGAGGTCAATGGCTTAGACATCCAAGATGACCCCGATATTTTGATGGCCAAGCTGTTCAAGTCTGAGTATACCCGCATGCCGATCTATGACGGTGATATCAACAACATTGTTGGTATCTTCCATATCCGCAAGGCCAACCATTTGGCCCGTGCAGAAAAAGTCACTCACGCTGCGATCAAACGCTTTTCAGAAGAGCCCTACTTTATCCCCGAGAGCACGATGCTCACCACCCAGCTGCTGAACTTTAAAAAGACCCGCAATCGCTTTGCCGTGGTTGTGGACGAGTACGGTGATGTTAAAGGGCTGGTGACGCTGGAAGATATTCTCGAGGAGATTGTTGGCGACTTCACCACCAATACCGCAGATGAGGCGGATGAGGTCTCAGCTCGCGGCGACGGCAGCTATCTGATTGATGGTGCCGCCACTGTTCGCGAGATTAACAAGGCCACTGGCTGGAGTCTTTCCACCGATGGGCCCAAGACACTGAATGGCGTAGCCCTTGAGCAGCTTGAGAGTATTCCCGACGGCAATGTGAGCTTTATGGTGGACGACTATCGATTTGAAACAGAAGAGATCAACGGCACCATGATCAAGAAGATCGCGGTGACGTCGATGAAGAAAAAGCGGGTAGAAGCGGACGAATAATGTATCTGATGCTTTGAACTTTCGAATTTCGGGTTTAGGCTTCAGCGTTTAAATATAGAGCCTTGTAAAAAAGAGCCTAGTAAAACGGATTAACCTTGCGATTGCGCTCACCACAGGCAATCACCACATCCCGGCGCTGATCATTATTCAGCACCGACCAAATTCGAATCTCCTCCGAAGTTCTGTAGCAGCCCATACAGACGTCTTCATCATTTAACATGCACACTGAATTACAGGGTGACTTTACCGGCTTATCGGACATTAGCGCTGAACCTCAACAAGCTCGTTTAACATGACTTTTCCTTCATGGACATAAGATGCCGCTGAACCGAGCAACATAGTGCGAGACTGCTCATCCAACTGGCGAATCACTTTTCCTGGAGAACCTACCACCAACGAGCCATCAGGAATCACACTGCCCGCTTTAACCAATGTGTTGGCACCAATAATACAGTCACTGCCAATTTTGGCACCGTCAAGAATGACCGCATTGATTCCGATCAGGGTTCGATCGCCCACTTCAAGGCAGTGGATCATGGCGTTGTGGCCGACGGTGACATCTTCACCAATAATTAGTGGCTGACCTATATCGCAATGGAGCACAGCGCCATCTTGAATATTAGTTCGCGCACCCACTTCAATACGATCACAGTCACCGCGAATCACGGCATTGAACCAGACGCTGGAATGCTCCTTTAGCGTAACCTGGCCGATCACGTCTGCGCTCGCGGCGACAAACACACTGGCATCAATCACGGGGGTCTGGTCACCAATTCGGTAAATCATTGTTTTCCTCTCTGTTTTAATTCAGCTCGCGGCTTCAACTCAGCTTTCTGGCGCAACTCTCTGACGCAACTCTTCGATGCGCTCATCGCTGGGATAGTTGAGGAGGATATCCGCCTCTAAGGTGGCATTCAACATATCGGTAAGCACCTTTAAGGTAAAGCCCCAAATTTTATAGCCGTTATACGGCAGAAAGGGGAAACTCAGTGCACCATGTTCAGTTTGCATATCAAAATAATCGTAGTTTTCAATATTCATAAATAACCGCAGAGGGGCGTCAAATAGTGCGCCAATTTCACTGGGATCTGCGGTCAAATTCAACGGGCCATCGACCAGACCAACAAAGGGCGTGACTTTGAGACTGCGGCGCTTCGGTGAGGCGACCGGAAGTGTGGCGATCGGTTGCACCAAACTGGGGGACAGACCGATTTCTTCTTCAGCCTCCCGCAGTGCCGTGTGCAATAAATCACTGTCTGTTGCGTCCCACATCCCTCCGGGAAAGGCGACCTCACCGGCATGATTATTCAGATGGAATGCGCGCTGAGTCAAAATAACTTGGGGATCCGCATTGTCACCGTGCAGGGCAACCAGCACAGCGGCCATTGAGCCCTGCTCTTGCGGGCTAGGCTGATGACGATCCAAGGGGAAGGTTTTTAAGCGATTTTTAATAGTTTCTAACATTTGTGCATTATACTCGGCTATCGTCTATTTCTGAGAATTTCATGAATTTTTGTTCTAGCTGTGGCAAGTCCGTTATCAAACAGATCCCCGAGGGGGATAATCGCGAACGTCATGTGTGCCTTCACTGCGTGACGATTCACTATGAGAACCCTAAGGTGATTGCCGGGGTGTTGCCGGTGTATGGCGATCAAGTGTTGCTCTGCCGCCGCGCCATTGAACCGCGTCACGGTTTCTGGACATTGCCCGCGGGCTTTCTCGAGAACGGTGAGTCCTCTCTAACGGGCGCACTGCGCGAGTGCGAGGAAGAGGCTAATGCCCAAGTGGTGGAACCAAGCCTCTACGCGCTGTTTGATATTCCGCAGATTAATCAGGTCTATGTGTTTTATCGCGCTAGGCTCGCAGAACCCAAGTTTAATGCCACCTTTGAGTCCTCAGAGGTAGCGCTGTTTGATGAAGCGGATATTCCCTGGGGAGAGCTGGCTTTTCCAGTTGTGGAACTGGCCTTGCACCATTTCTTTAATGACCGTAAAACCGGCGAGTACATTATTCGCCATGACGAGATTCGTCGCCCCTGGAAAAGCCTGAGGTCGTAATATCAGGCTTTTTCCATGAGCTTCTCACATCAGCTTCTCACATTAGCCTCGACTAGAGCACCAGTCGCAGACCAATAAACAGTCCGTCAAATTCAGCATCAGATTGCAGCTCGTCCTGATCATCAATTTCAATCAGCATTGAGCGATAACCAATACTCAGACCAGCCTCGAGAGTGGGAGCAATTTTAAAATCATAATTCACTTCAGCACTCCAGTCGGTCAGGCTCACATCATTGACGTCAACCCAGTTGCCGCTCAGGGCAGCAGAGAGTCCAGTAAACGGAAGGTCAATTCCAGCTCTGCCATAGAGCATCGGGATCACGGCATCTAGCTCGACACGTTCCTGCTGGGTTGCACCGATCAAACTGGCTTCACCGTCAAACAGGCGCGCCGTTAGGCCCAGATCCAAGTCGACAATATTGTCCAAGATTTCATAGTAAAAAGTGACTTCGGTATGACTGAGGTCGAGATCTGCCGCAACTGCCTGATCACTTGGAAACACTACTTCATCAAGACTGGTTCCCGCAGAGACTACGCCCTGCCCGGCCCACTCCAGATCCGTGCGTGTAAGACGCAGGTTGGGCAACAGGGGGATTGGATGCTCTAGGGCAATAAAAAAATAGTTGCTGTTTTCTTCATCAAAATTCAGCGTATTCTCAAGACTGATACTGGTATTACCCAGAGTACCGGTCGGGCTCGATTGCCAAACGCCGGTGCCTGCATAGAGGCCGGCAATGTCAGCAGTAGCCAGGAGAGGTGTAGCGGTTAATGTGGCCAATAGGCCGAGACGAAAGAGACTCATAGAGCAAAATCCTTTTATAGAGTTAGGTAGCAAAATCGTGCAAGCGCCGCGAGCGAATCAAGTGCCGCGAGCGAATCAAGTGCCGCGCATTGTAATCTCTGCACCGACCAAAATATCGCGATCAAGGCACAAAAACAGGTTCAAGATCAGCTTCCGAGAGGCAAAAAGCTGAACAAAAAAAACGCCGCTGACTATCAATAAAGGGCTAGCCTGCGGCGTGATCGTTAACAAATAGACTACAGGTTTATAGACTAAAGGTTTTAGGCTTCTGCGGCTGGTGCTGCCTCATCCATAAGGGGCTTCAATTCACCCTTCTCATGCATCTCAGCAATAATGTCACAACCACCGATCAGCTCGCCTTTAATCCACAGCTGTGGAAAAGTGGGCCAGTTACCGTAAGTCGGCAAGTTGCTGCGAATTTCCGGGTTGGAGAGAATATCCACGTAGGCAAAGCGCTGTCCGCACTCCATCAACGCCTGCACTGTGCGGGCAGAAAAGCCACACTGTGGTTGATTGGGCGAGCCTTTCATATAGAGAATAATTGCGTTGTTCTCTACCTGTTCACGAATGGTTTCCATAATGTCCATAGAGACAAATCCTCTGAAATTAGTAATTGTGCTGAAGTGCACTACATCTTGGGGGCATTTTACCTGTTTAGTCTCACCGACAACACCGGGCAAGCGAATTTATTTAAACCTATATTCCCAACTCTCATCATGTTTAAACAGATCTCCCACTAAATGCAAATGAGAATGATTTGCATTTGCGTTTAGATGTTATTATAGTAGCGCCTGTTGTAACCCATGACCCGCTCGCAAACGTATTCTCAGGTATCGACAAGCGAAGTCAGTCATATTTCAATAAAACTATTTCAAGGAAATAAAGACATGAAGAAGCAACTTCTCGCCACCATTATTGGCTTGAACCTTACTGCTGCCGCCCAAGCAGCAACTCCTAGCTTGGAGGAAATGTGGGAAATGATTCAACAACAGCAGGGCGAGATCGCCACGCTGAAACAACAACTGCGCAACAATGATGCGCGGATACAAGAAACTGAAGTGATTGCTGAAGCAACTATTAGCGCCGTTGAACAAATTTCCATGGCCCCCAGCGCAAGCAGCAAGACGACTTTTGGCGGTTATGGTGAACTGCACTACAACAGCCTAGATCGCGATGATTCCGCCGCCAGCAAAGACGCAATGGACTTTCACCGTTTTGTGATGTTTACCGGTCATCAGTTTTCTGATGATATCCGTTTCTTTTCCGAGCTAGAGGTTGAGCACAGCATTGCCGGCGAAGATCAGCCTGGGGAAGTGGAGTTAGAGCAAGCCTATATAGAGTGGGACTTTGCCAGCCAGCACAGTGCTAAAGCGGGTCTATTTCTATTGCCCATCGGTATTATCAATGAAACTCATGAGCCAAACACCTTCTATGGCACTGAGCGCAACAATGTTGAAAAGAATATTGTCCCCGCGACCTGGTGGGAAGGTGGCGCAGTCATCAGTGGCGAGATAAGCACCGGACTGTCCTATGATTTCGCAGTTCACTCTGGGCTCTTTTTAGACGCTGGCGAGTACAAGCCACGTGATGGTCGACAAAAAGTCGGCAAAGCCAAAGCGGACGATATGGCCTTTACCGGTCGCTTAAAATACACCGCTATTCCAGGACTTGAAGTAGCCGCTTCCGTTCAGGTACAGCAGGATGTTCATCAGGGGGAGGGTGAAGCGATTGGCGGTACATTGTTTGAGACTCACGTTGCTTGGCAGCGAGATGATTTCCAACTGCGTGCACTCTATGCCCAGTGGGACTTTGACAGCGCGATCAACAATGTAGTGATTAATCAGGATGGCGATTTAGCCTTGGGCGCAGATGAGCAGACTGGTTTCTATATAGAGCCGAGCTACCGCATTGGCGACAAGATCGGTCTGTTTGCTCGTTACAGTGAATATGACAACCTTGCTGGCAGCGCCACGAATACGGCAGTCGAGCAATTTGATATTGGCCTTAACTACTGGCTGCATCCCAATGTAGTGTTTAAAATAGACTACCAAAATCAGGATACTCCGAGCAAAACTGGCTACGACGGTATCAATATGGGTGTCGGTTATTCCTTCTAATGGCGTTGACCTAAATGCTTAATAAGTTCTACCGAGTTGCTGTGACAATAGCCACAGCGGCTCTTTTTATTCTCACCTCCGCGGCCTCATTTTCAGTGAGTGCCAAGGGGGTTTTTCAGTCTGGGCCAGATTTTGTCGCCGAGGTGTTTGCCCCTCTGCAAGCAGAGCCCAAGGTACTTTGGCTGACCCCAGAGATTCGCGCCCAGGCCGCTGCAATAATGGATCGGCCAGTGCGGGGATTGCGCATACGCTACCATCAGAGCAACAACAAAAGCGCCTGGATTCTTGAGGAAATTGGCAAAGAGATGCCGATCACCATCGGCGTAGTGGTGGAAGACGATGTGATACAGCAGGTGAAAATTCTCGCCTATCGCGAGAGCCGTGGCGGCGAAGTGCGTTACCCAGCTTATACAGCGCAATACAACGGTGCAGCCCTGCAAGAGGATTATCGCCTAAATCAAAATATTGACGGCATTACCGGCGCAACACTGTCGGTGTGGGCAGTTAATAAGGTCGCGGCACTGGCTTTGTACTATCATGGCGTAGTGAACCAAAGCACCGCCACTCACCCGCCCCAATAAACCATAGAACTCATGCGCAATAAGCCCAAGCTAAATCAGCCCATCAATGGGATTAAAACCAATATGCTCTGGCATCGCCGTCTTGGCCTGTCGACATTCGTGGTACTTATTTTTCTCGCAATCAGTGGATTTGCACTAAACCATTCACCGGGCCTAAAACTTAATCAAATCAATCTCTCCACTAACTGGCTGCTGTCGTGGTATGGCTTTGAAGTGCCAGCCGCAAAGGGATTCGAAGTCAGGGAAAGTTGGTTTTATAACGATGGCAATAAACGACTGTTAGTGGATGGCAATAGCATCGCGCCCTGCACTGCGCCACTCAGCGCAGTAGCCCAAACTGCCAACAGTGTTTTTGCCCTCTGTGCCGATGGGCTAATACTGCTCACTGCTGATGGAGAGTTCGTCGAACAATTCCGCCCCATCGATGGACTGCCGGCGAACACAAAGACTGTGGCCACCATAGCTAATAGGGTTTACCTGATCACCGATTCAGCCACTGTGGAATTTAATCCCGAGAGTCTGGCGCTTATATCAGTGGATATAGCGACCCTCTCCGAGACTCTAGTGGATAGCCAATTGGCCTCAGCGCCACTGCCAAAATCGCTACAAAAACAGCTTAAAGAGCAGGCATCTGGACCCAGCATTTCACTGGAAACCCTGATTCTCGATCTCCACAGTGGCCGCTTCTTCGGTCAGTTTGGCGTGCTCTTTATCGACCTTATTGGCTTGTTGGTGTGTATTCTGTCCATCACCGGATTGATGGCTTGGATCAAGCGCCGCTAGATAAGCCCTGTAAAGAGAGCAATCCAGCATTGCGAGTACAAATAAACCGCGCTACTATTTAGCTTTGAGATGAGTATTTACCTTATACCAAAGTAAATTCAAACAAATACCGTACCAATCAGGGGCAGCATAGCTGCCTTTTTTTATTATTTTTAAATATGCAAAGGATGCGATAGAGACGATGACCAACCAGACACTGATGAACACCTATGGCACCAGAGCGGCTACCCTTGTTAAAGGCGCTGGCGCTCGGCTGTGGGATGCAGAGGGCAATGAATATCTCGACGCCCTCTCAGGTATCGCTGTCTGTGGCCTGGGTCACTCTCATCCGGCAGTGGCCAAAGCAGTGGCCGAGCAAGCCACAACACTGACCCACTGCTCTAACTTTTTTACCATTCCAAACCAGCAAGAATTGGCCGATAAGTTATGCGCTGCCTCTGGCATGGATAAGATATTTTTTGGCAATTCAGGCGCTGAAGCGAACGAAGCGGCAATAAAAATGGCTCGCCTTCACGGCCATAAGAAAGGCATCAAACTGCCCACAGTGTTAGTCATGGACAATGCCTTTCATGGCCGCACCCTGGCTACCTTGAGCGCCTCAGGTGGACGTAGAGTGCAGGCCGGCTTTGAACCCCTAGTGCGAGGCTTTGCCCGCGCGATGTTTAATGACATGGAATCACTGACCACCGTTGCCGACAATAACCCCAGCATCTGCGCCCTCTTGGTCGAACCGATTCAGGGTGAAGGCGGCATTCGCATGGCCAGCGCTGAATACCTGCAACAGCTGCGTGAATTTTGTGACCAGCGCGGCTGGTTGTTAATGCTCGATGAAGTGCAGACTGGCAATGGCCGTACCGGAAAATATTTTTACTACCAACACAGCGGTATTGTTCCCGACGTGGTGACCACCTCTAAAGGTCTCGCCAATGGTGTGCCCATTGGCGCCTGCTTGGCCCATGGCGAAGCTGCGGAGCTTATGCAGCCGGGTAATCATGGCTCAACCTTTGGCGGCAACCCGCTAGCCTGTGCCGCAGCACTAGCCACTATTAATACATTGCAAGATGAAAAGCTCAGTGAACGAGCCGCAGTACTGGGCGATAGAATTATGGCTGGCTTTAAAGCGGCGCTGGCCGGTGTAGAGCATGTTGTTGAGATTCGCGGCAAAGGCTGCATGATCGGCATTGAACTGAATAAGCCGTGCAAATCATTATTCCCCGCTGCCATGGCAGCGGGCTTAATTATTAATGTCACGGCCGACTCGGTAATTAGATTATTACCGCCGTTTATTATGACCGATGACGAAGCGGATCAGGTGGTGGCTATTCTTGCACCGCTTATCAAAGACTTTAAACAGGACTAGCCTATTATGGCGATTAGACATTTTCTCTCATTGCGCGACCTCAGCCCTGCCGAATTAGGCGAGGTAATCGACTTAGCTATAGAAATGAAAGCAGCCCGACGTGAAGGCCGCCAAGACCCTATTTTTAAGGGCAAAGTGTTGGGCATGATTTTTGAGAAGTCGTCTACCAGAACCCGAGTGTCCTTTGAAGCCGGTATGGCACAGCTTGGTGGCAGCGCCATCTTCCTGTCATCCAACGACACACAGCTAGGCCGTGGCGAACCGATTGAAGACTCCGCTCGCGTAATCTCACGTATGGTGGATATAGTAATGATCAGGACCCATGGTCAAGAGATCGTCGAGCGCTTTGCGGCCAATTCTAAAGTGCCAGTGATCAATGCACTAACCAATGAATATCATCCTTGCCAACTATTGGCCGACGTGCAGACCTTTGTCGAACACCGCGGCCCCATCCAAGGCAAAACCGTTGCCTGGATTGGAGATGGCAACAATATGTGCAGCTCCTGGATCAATGCCGCCATCCAGTTTGATTTCAAATTACAGATCGCCACCCCGGTTGGCTATGAACCTGATGCAACCTTAGTCGCAGAAGCCGGTGACCGCCTCAGGGTCTCCAATGATCCTGTCACAGCCGCCACTGGCGCGGACTTGGTAACCACCGACGTATTTGCCTCAATGGGGCAGGAAGGCGAACAGGACGAGCGACTAAAGCACTTTGCAGGCTTTCAGGTGAATCATGCACTGATGGCCCATGCCGCAGATAACGCATTGTTTATGCATTGCCTGCCGGCTCACAGAGATGAAGAAGTGTCTGGCGAGTTGATGGAAGATGAGACTATTTCGGTGGTGTGGGATGAAGCAGAGAATCGCTTGCATGCGCAGAAAGCATTAATGGTGTTTTTATTACAGGCCAGTCGTTAGCCGCGAACCTGTCTCCAGCCCCTGAGGCCAAGTTAAAACAGCTCGGGTTAACTGCGCCTAGTTGTGGCTGGCCTCTAGTTGATAGAACGTCACCTGGGCAAAATCATCTGCAAGACCACCATCGCTAGTATTGTTTTGGTTATAGGCCCCAGCTTTAAAATACATAAAGTCGTCGGCAATATCGTAGCCACTCATGCTCATATCTATATCAGCAGTGCCTAAAATCTCGCCATCGAGATCACCACTGCGAATGGTTACCCACAGCTGGTTGCCCTGGGCAAGGATTTCATAGGACCAAATTTGATCTAAGGCAATACCGTTCTCAGGGTCAGAGGCCGAGCTGGATTTACTGCCGACAATCTCATAATAGATATCGTCTCCACCATTGATTTCGTGCGCAGCATAGATTGAGCCTCGCTGATGCCCAGGAAGCTTGCGATAGTAGAGCCGGACCGGCTCATCATCTTTCGCATGAATCTGGCCCACAACCAATCGCCCAACACGGCTGCTACTACCGGAGGTGGTCACGACATTCACTGCCAGCGTCGCCTTTAACTCTCCATCAACCGCACCAGCCGCTGCCTGGGCTGAAGCCGGTGCGCTTGAGAATACCCAATTATTTAGATTGGGGCTGCCATCAGAACCACGGGTACTAATACTGGTATTGCCGCGCCTAAGCATCTCGCGCAGCTCGGTACGTGGATAACTGGCATTCGCCGAGGTGGTTGCCCCCGCATTGGTGACACGAAAAACCATGCCCCCATCAGCACCAGTCCAAAAATATTCCGCATCTGTGTATCCAGCAGCCAAATCGACCTCGTCAATCCTGTTAGCCAGACCGCGGGAGTCTGCTTCGGGGGTATTTAACTTCCAGCCGAGCAAATCAAAATTTTGTCCAGGAGGCACATTGGGATCCAATCCACTGGCCGCGAACACAGGCCCATTTGAATCCGACAGCGGTGATTCAATAAAGCCATTATCATCTGTGTAGCTGGCCCGCACCCTTATATCAATATTTACATCAGCACCGGTTAGATCATAGGTCTCGGCAGAGGCTCCAGCAACTGCAATCCCATCGGCAAACCACTGGTAACTGATAGTGCCGTTGGCACCATCGAGATCGGTTACCACCGCAGTCAACGTCTGGCCAACCTGATTATTGCCCATCGAGGTAACAGAACCTGCATTATTGGCTGCTGGCGCTGCTGGTTCAGCAACAACAGTAGCGGCCGTATCAGATGTAGTAGAGCCGCCGCCACAGCCCGCTAAGGCCACTGAAACAATAAGGCAGGTGGCAGTAAAAAAGCGCATATAGATGTCTCTTATAGAAGTGTCATTGGCAAAGTACTCTTCCAGATATTGAGAGTAATAACTGCTGATTCATAGTCTTTGAAAACGGCGTCTAATAGAGCCTGACAGACAACTGCCAGGCTCTATCAAAGCGGCAAACAATAGTACTTTCTGTTGTCCTGCTTACTTCCCTGTGATGGCTACCGAATCAACACGTATTTCCTCATCGCCACTGTTATATCCGCGCTCATTTCCGGCACCGCCGGTAGCTGGCCCACCAATACCTCTAATAAAGAGCGCAACACTAGTATTGTCTCCAACATTAAAACTGTAGGTATAGGCGTTATAACTGGTGTTACCTGGGTTACTGATGACTTGCGTTAACAAATTATTTTCAACGGCTTCTACCTGTGCGATCGAGCTATAGCCTAGATCGTTCCGCGGCATATCGACAGTAGCGGTATAGTATGTCGGCGTGTAGCCAGCATCATAGCCAGTACCGGTTAACACCCTTACCTCTAATTCACTGGGGTAGGAACCACCTTCAGAGCTCTTAAACGCAGCTAGGATATCGATTTGATACTCGCCATTGGCAGTCACCGCAAACTCCTGGTAGATAGCGTCAGGCTCAAGATTGTCAAACTTAACCACATCAGAATCATTACCAGTGCTACTCTCGCCATCATCACCAATGCCATTATTAATCCAGCCAGCGCAGGCACAGTCAGAACCCGAGGATTTGGCCAACTTCGCGAAGCCCGCATTGACCAAAACTGGATCCTCAGCCACTACCGCTGGGGCCTCTTCAACCACACCACCAACCCAGGTTGTGTTGGGGCCTACATTGGCCTCTTGCACAAAGCTGAGGATATCAATATCCACACCTATACCAGCATCTGGGCCTGCGCCTTCAACTAGCAAGTTGGCATCTGGAGCCGTTAGAGTGGCGCCATCTTCAGTACCATCGGCACCAATATTACCGTCCACACCAGCACCTATGCCGTTGAAGTCAAAGGTATTAGAATCAGAAAGGCTGGCCGAGTAAATATGATTGTTATCGAAATCCGTTGCCGTGGCCATCGCGCAACCCTTGCCCAAGTAGCCAGACTCATGGATCGCAGGGTCACCATCACCGGCACTATCGCCAGCTGTACCAAACAGATTATTGGCATCGGCCTGGTTAGCAATCAGGTTATCGTCAAAATCTAACAGATAGCTAAACAGTGCGCAGTTATCGTTGCTGCCAAATTCAAACTGTATGGCGCGATCATTGTTAATAAAGCTATTGCGCGCAATAACCGTGGTCAGATCAAGAGAGGTGTCAGCAATAATATCCGCACTTGAAGAGGCATCCAGCGGGTCAGAGTCAATATGCAGAGCGGCGCGATCCGATGACGTCGCCGTGGTATTACCAATAAAGTTATCGACAATGGTATGACCCAGAGGCGCGAATGAAATACCGCCGTCCTCACTCTTCAGAGCACTTGAGATAACAATATTTTCCGACACTGTGTTGCCAAAGCCATTTTCAAGGGCAATATTACCCAGGGAATTGAGGATCGTGTTGCCATGAATAGTATTGCCACCACCCTGAACCATAATCAAGCGACGGTTGGTGTTAACGTTATCAAAACGGTTGTACTGAACCAGGTGAGAGCCAGTACCCTTAGCATCACTGCCTGTAGATCGACCTACCTGAACAGCAAAGGTATTTGAATCTCTTGAACCGTCTTTATCGCCAAAGTCCTTAAACAGATTGTACTGAACAGTATTTCCCTCAGCGGCACCAGCATCGCCATTGACATACATGCTGATCGCCGAGCCTTCGAAGTTATTGGCTGTTGCCTTGTTGGTAAACAGGTTGCGTTCAACAAGGTTATTGGTGCCATTAACTGTCACATAATGATATTCATCACTGGAACCAAAATCGCTGCTACGCGGATTCTGGTCACCCAGGAACTGGTTGTTGCGCATAATATTGCCGTCGCCGTGCAATACCACAGAGGCATCTGGGCTGAGACAGCTAGTGTCATAATCAAAGGTCAGGTTATTAAACACTAGGCCATCCATAACAACGCCAGAAGTAGAGCTGCCAAACTGGATACAGGTTTCACCGGTGATCACAGCGGCACTACCCGCAGTTCTGGTGATCATCATATTGTTACTGCCAATAGTCATCTCGGCCATATTTTCATAGTCATCGCCGTTTTGCGCATCGGCAATACCAATCCAGTCGCCATCAGCTGCACTGGCCAGAGCGGACGCAAGAGTCGCCTCACCCGTTGCGATAAAGCTGTACACCACATCGTTATGTTCGACACTAAGAGCCTCAACATAGCCATCTGCATCGGTGTAGTCCGCGGTTACCGACAGCACAGTCGCAATTTGAGCGCTGGTAATAGTGAAGGTCGCGTCAGAGGCACCAGAAATATCGACGTCATCGGCCGTCCACTGATAAACCACTGTATTTGTGCCATTGCCGTCTGTAATAGCGGCAGTAACTGAAGAGCCAACGGTGACATCACCGGCAATCGCCAGCACACCGACAGAATTTACTTCAGACGAAACCACAGCACCAGTTGACGGTGCAGTAGGCGTTTCAGCAAAGCCTTCATCATCAGTGTAGGTTGCAGTCACAGAGATAGTTGCGGTGAACTCGTTTTCGGTCAACACATAGGACGCAGAGGTTGCACCAGCGATGGCTACACCATTGGCCAGCCACTGATAACTCACTGCACCTGCAGCACCGTTTCCATCAGTCACCGTTGCAGTCAAGGTTTGACCGACCTGGGCGGCACCAGAAATAGCCACACTTGCAGCTTCATTGACGGCAGGTTCAGGAGCCACTGTAGCGGTCGCAGCAGATGTTACGTCCTCGGCAAAACCGTCGTTATCGGTAAAGCTAACCGACACTGCGATAGCAGAACCGATCAGTGCATCACTGAGGTCCAGGTCGTCACCAGTTGCATCAGCTATGGGGCTGCCATCAGCTGACCACTGGATAGTCAGATTTCCAGGCAGGTAACCATTCACATCTGTCAGCAGCATATTGAGTCGTTGACCGGACTCTGGCATGCCAGAGATAGCCACACTAGCAGCGGCGTTAACCGTTGTGAGGCTTTTATCACTAGAGCCTCCACAACCAGCCAAGGCCACCGCAGCCACAACAGAGGTCATCAGTTTTATATTCATAGTTATCACTCCCAAGAGAATCTTATTATTTTTATTTGCGCCCATAGAGCGCATCGATTTAATCCACAATATGCCGCTAAAAAATCAGGAAAATTTGAATACTCATTTGATCCCGACTCAACCTGTTACCCATCACTGGTAACCTCTATGCTTATTTTCGAGTTTGTAAAAAGTCGCCTGGACATAGTCTTGCGGGTCGCCAGAATTATTCTGGTTGTAAACGCCGGCTTTGAAGTACATATAGTCTTTCGCTACGTCATAACCACTGTTAGTCAAATCAAAGCTATATTCAGCCCTGACCTTTTGATTTTGTATTATGCGAACGCTGAGCTGATGCCCCTGCGCCTCAATCACATAGGAGAATTTTTCATTCAGAGCGATGCCATCTACAGGATCCGTGGCTGCACTGGATCGGCTACCAATCAGATCAACATAGATATCATCGCCTCGCGATACCTCATGAGCGGCGTACACAGAACCCCGAGCATGTCCCGGCAACCTGCGATAATAGAGCCTGATCGGCTCATCCTTATGGGCATGTATCTGGCCTATCACCACTCGTCCTACCTGCCCTGCTTCGCCAGTTATGGTGACATGATTTACAGCCAGCGTAGCCTCCAAAGTGCCGTCCACAGCACCAGCTGCAAGCTGCGAGCGCGGAGGTGCAGAAGAGAATACCCAGTTGTTTTTATTCGGACTGCCGTCATCAAGCCGAGTGGTAATTGAGCCGTTGCCTCGACGCAGCATCTCGCGCAACTCAGTGCGTGTAAACCGAGTATTTTTGGATGTTTTAGCTCCGCCAATAGTAGAACGCATAACCAAACCACCATCGGACCCAGTATAGAAATAGCGCGGATCATTAAACCCCTTAGCCAAATCAGACTCAGAGAAGCGATCTGATCTGCTATCGCCATCAACATCACCCGGGGTATTCAAATACCAGTCAGCTAAATCGAAATTTTGCCCTGGCGTCAAATCCGGGGATAGCCCGTATCCGCCAGAACGGGAACTGAGAAACCTGACACTGCTATCGGCGGCCTGATCATCGTTGGAGGCTACCAGCAGAGCGAAATCATCAAAGCGGACTTCCTTACCAGCGAAGCCACCAAATACGGTTATTGCGGTATTATCAGCAGAGTTAAAATTAACAGTAAGTTGGCGCCAATCACTACTTTTGCGGTCCTGCTGCTCGAAGAAAATATCACTGCCAACCTTGACCCCGAGATTGCCGCCGCCGCGAACAAATGCCGTGAGCCTATAGGTTGTGCCTGACACAACCTGCACAACCTGCGCAACGTAGGACGCCTTTTCTGACAACTTCGCTGATTTGGAGCCGCTGTTGGCATTATCTGAAATCGCAGTGCCAGTACCAGTTGAGTCTCCATCCACCCAACCTGCCCACCCAGATTCAAAGCCCGGATTGACAATCACCGGCACCCCAACATCTTCTGCGGCAATGTTTCCAGCACAGATCGATAGCGCAAATAGTCCTGAAAAAGAGACTAGGCGAAGTAATGGATACAGGCTATTCATCAGCTTGACGCCACTCTTAATCTATCGACAACACTCACGGCTGACCTACCCCTTATTGATTTTAAGCATCAGTAACATACTGGATGAAAACGAGAATTCTGGTATTAAACCTTGAAATCTCCCTGACTAAATGAGCCTGGGAGATGTTCTAGTTTTACTTAAAACTTAACAGTAACGCCGAAATAGTAACGCGGACCATAGCTATTAACCTCGGCCAGGTGATCGCTAGTCGGGTTATATTGAGTCTTAGGCTCATCGAAGATGTTGATACCCTCAAACTTCAGAGTCACGTTCGACATCAACTTATAGCGCGCCTTAAACTCCCAGACATTGGCAGCGTCGATCAGTCTGATGGTGCCTGGAGAGCTTATGAACTGCTGAAAGTATTCGCTGCGCTTCTTATTGATAAGCGACAGATCTAAATCACCAATCTGGTAATAAAGCTGCGCTGAACTTACGCGCTCGGAGAAGCCGAACAGTTCACTGGGAGGAATAATGCCAGTCTGTTGAACGACATTACCGGATCCATCTATGACTTCCAGATTGCCCATGCGTACATCTTCAAACTCAAAATCAGAGGTAGCTTGGTTGTAGCTCAACTTGAAGCCCAACCCACTCAAATAGCCGGGAAGATAATCAAAGTTATGTGTCGCGGTGATTTCAAGGCCCCTAATGGTCGACGTCTCATCGCTGGTTTGACTGGTAGATACCAAGGCAGGAAAAATTTCACCGTCGATCACAAAGTCCTCTGTTTGCTGAGTAACACCAAAGCCGCCTTGGAAGCTCTTGGTATAAACACCAAAGGCCAACATAGTGTCGTCATTCATATAGTGCTCGAGCGCAGCATCAAAATTCACCGACATCATTGGCTGTAATCGGGGATTACCCAGAGCAGTTGCTCGGCCGGTGAAATCGCTCAGAGAGGTTTCCTCACCATCAGAATCAATATTCAAACTTCTGCCATAACCCATCGCATCTGGATCTGGACGAGACATTCCTCGATAAGCACCGAAACGAAACAGTGTCTGGTCGCTAATATCTGCCACCAGGTTAAAGCTGGGCAGGAATTCAGTGTAGCTATTGCCACCAGTTTGAGTCGTCAGGCTACCTGGAACAGCCTCTAGATAGACTGAGTTAGTTGGGTCCAAAAGGTCGGCGTCAACAAGGGTAAATTCATTTCGGTATCCAATTGACTCAACCTCAGTCTGCACTACCCGCAAACCAAAGTTACCGCGCACAGGATAGTCGCCCCATGTGGTTTCGTAGTTGAACTGCACATAGGCGGCCAAACTGTCTTCGGTCACATTTAAGTTCGAGATATTATCCAAGGTAGGCTCTGGAGTGCCCGGCGCCGCCTCACCTGGTGTGGTTGTAGCATAGAGTTCATCGACCAAGCAGAGGGTGTCGAAAGCGGCGAAACTGCTGCCTGTACCCTGCGCGATAACATTGCCATTCGAATCTATATTGGTGATCAGGTTATTGTCATTGGATGACTCAGAGAGGAAATCAGTCTCTGGAAAATCAACTCGACAGGCCACGTTTGCAAGGTCCAGAGCCTCATCACTGTGAGTTTGCTCGACCCGGGTTCGTGGGAACGACGTAAATTCCATCTGTGAGTAGCGCACGCCGCCCTCAATACTGGTAATTGCATCCCAATCTGTTGTCAGAAACTCGAAGTCACTGCGATAGGAGTTAATTTCATGATCACGTGATGCGTTTAAATCAATTCTTGTGCGCGCACTGTCAGCAAAAATATCATGATTAGTAACATCAAAATTTTCGACGGTGACTAGCCCTACATCGGCATCCGTATAGCTCATATCATGAATGGCAAAAGGCCGGTCTGTCGAACTGCTTCCATCTGCGTTGATCCGCGCAACATTACCAATATTGGTGGATTCAGACTGAAGACGAACACCCCAAATATTTTCTCGACGCTCGGTTTTAGACTTAGACACATCGAACGACAGTGATAAACGGTCGCTATAGGCATAATCAAAGGTCAAACCCGCGCCATCATATTCTTCAATTCGCTCCATGTACTCGGAGTTGGACTCCACCCGGCCCGCATTTCTGAACTGAGTGATTGCCGCCCCGTTAGTCTGAAAATTATCGTCAGCCATTGTGTTGTAGTAGTCATCAACATTTCCAGCCGAAACCCGACGCATCTCGGCAAACACCAAATCGTTACGCTCCTCGGTAAAGGTACGGTCTGCCTGCTGAATATCGAGATTTATATCGAGCTTGTCATTGGGCTGCCACTGCACTGCAGCAAACACTGAGTCGCGAGCGTCATCGGTGGTGTTGTGACGAAAGCGGCGAGAACTGGAGGTAAATACATAGGGTGTTCCCGTAAACACCTCAGTCTGAACCTCAGAGCTACCCGAATTACAGTTACCCGAACTGGTTCGCGACATGCCCACTGCGAGGGTCGGATCATTTAAACAGGTACCAAAATTACTCGTCGACCGGTACTCAGCTTCAGGGTTGGTTGCATCGTTTTTTTGCAAGCCCAGAGACACACCAATGCTACCTAAAGATTCTGTTTCGAACTGATCTATAAAGCTAAATGTGGTTCTATATTTAATATCGCCCGCATTGGGATCTATATTCGCGTTGTTCGGGTTGTAACCCCCTTTGACCGCGATTTGAGCTCGACGCTTGCCGTAATCAAGGGGACGAAGGGTATCAAGCGCAATTTGACCGGATACACCGCCCTCAATAAAGCTAGCTTCTTGAGTCTTATAAATACCGATTTTATTAAACAACTCTGATGGGAACTGGCTGAAGTTAACAGAACGGTCACCACTACCATTGGTCGCTTCTCGACCATTCATAACGGTCGAACCTAGGAAAGGCCCCAAGCCGCGAATTGAAATTTCTGTGGCACCACCCTGCTCTCGGTGAGACGAGGCGCCGGTAAGGTTTTCAAGGGCTTCACCAATGGAGAGAGCTGGTAGCTCACCGATTTCCGCTGCGGAAAGCGCATCAAAAACTGTATCGGACTGACGCTTGGCAGCAATTGAATTGCGGATAGTCTCACGGGATCCAGTAACTACGACCTCATCAATGCCGGATTGGGCTTCCTGCGCATATGAAAAACTCGGCAAAGAAGCAGCTATAGCCGCAACTCCCAAAAGCGCTGTCAATTCAAACGCACGCTGGCGACCAGCAAACAGCCTCTTCATCTTATTATTCATTATTATTATTCCCCTCGTAATTTTAATAACTGAGGCAACAATCACAGATTACAGCCAAGATGTCAACCATATTGGCCTTACCAATATCCGCTTTTGGATAGCCTCAACATAAACTAACCGCGGCATTAGTGTGACTGAGCATCCTAAAACGCCAGAGAGCTTAAAAGACATGCTATGTAGGGGCGCAGATAGCCCTAACTTGGATCGCCTAACCTGAATTTTTTATGATTCAGGCATGGGCACAGGAAAGTCGCCATAGGCGATAAACACTTAATCAGCGGGAATTTGGATCAAAATCTAGAGGCAACTCTATGGCTATAAAGTGGACAATAAGATTGCATTGGTCTTACCAATATAAGCTAGCTTTGACTTATCCAGTAGCAGACGCAAACTGGGTTACCGGCATAAGGCGATAAACCCCGGCCATGGATATCAGCTACCTTATCATCTCAAGATGATAAGGCCCCTGCCAATTGTGGTGCTTGCCGGCAATCTTTAGATGGTGCTTTGTATAGGTTGCTGCGTCTCTGTTTGCGACAATAAATAGACTCGACTTATTATTCAAGGTCTCGATAACAACCGCGGTATAAGCCTCAGTATCGAATGCCACTTTGAGTGCAGCAATATTACTCTTTGGGTTTACTGACAATTCAGAAACTGGGCTATAGCGTCCATGGGGTTCGATCACCGAGACAAAAAGGCTGTCGCCGGCGTCTTTTCTACGGAAAATTAACGCGGCATCGCGGCGCAAATTGAACTCGGGATCCTGAGCTCCCACTCTGGCAAAGAGCAATTCGTCGGTAACATTGGTAACTGCTGTCAGGGTATAAAACTTGCCTTCAACTAGCCAATTGAACTGGGTACTGTCTGACGCTGGCTTACCTTTGCCCTCTAAATACAGATGCTGGTAACCGTCAGAATCTCCCAATGGGGTCAAGCTGGATGGGATCTCATAGTCAAAGTTGGCCTGCAGAACCTGTCCCATAAAATAAAATGGCAGGTCATACTGATGTTTAGCGTCTGATGCCACCTTCATAATGTCGAGCACTAAGGGCGTGGCAAAATTTTCAGGCTTGATGATCGCCATGGTGCGATGCATTTCGGTTCCCGGATAGGCATTCGCCTCTCGCGCACTGACTACCTGAATATCGGCTCTCGAGTCATCGAAGAAGTGCAGCTCCGAATGATGCTGACTGCCGATCTCATATTTCCCTTTAAAATGGGATGTCTGATCTTGGGTAAGGCTGTTGTGGGCTATAGTCTGCTTGGCCCAGCTGTGATTTTCTTTCAGGTAATTACCGCCGCCCTTCTGGCCTATATTGACAAAACGTACCAGACCATAATCCTGAATGATCTCATCAGCTCGGTCATACAATGAAAATGACAACTTGTCGTAGTGACCGTGACTCAAGCCCTGAGCTGCATATTTGAACACCAGTGAGAGGTCTTCATCACCATAACGCAATACAGCTACGCCGCCCTCAGTACCATCAGAGCCATCAGTCAAATTGACCGATTGCTTAATGAAAGGCTCGCTTTTGCCATCGCGAATGCCTATGGCAACAGAGAGCCCAGTCTGATCTAAAAGCACTTCATTCTGCTTTTCAGCAACACTGAGTAACTGGGGATTCTGGCCGCCATAGAAATAAGCCATATCAACTGCAGTCACCAAACTGGCGGAATAGTAAGACATACCTTTTTGGGCGTCATTGAGCGGAAAGAAATTTCCCTCAGCATCGGAGAGATTAAGCAGTGCATCTACAGCCTTGAGCAATACCCCGTCCTTATGCTGAAAAACCTTAAGCTCAGGTTTGACATTATTCATTGCCAGGGCAAAAACCAAAAACGGATACATGGCATAGCGCTGGTAGTAAGGACCTTCGGTGTAATAGCCATCCGGCGAAAAGGGCTGTTCAAGATTGGCCAAGAAACCGGTCTTTTGCCCTGCAACTTTAATAAAACCGCCATCATTGTCCTTGAGCCCAAGGGCAAGACCATCGTCAACAATACCGTACAGAGCGCGATCGATCAGTTCTTGATCGTCCATAACTAGGCCGATCATTCCTACAGCTGCATTGCCCCAGGTACTGTGATTGTGTATACGATTGTAAAATTGTGGATTGCCGATAGAGATAAAATCAGCAAAGGGTCGAAATAGATTCTGATTGAGTTTTTGTCGCTCTTCCTCAGAAAGAAAACTGTAGATGGAGTCATAAGCCTGAGCCATATACAGCAACCAATTGCTATCATTCAGACATTGCCAAAATAATTTTCCTCGAGCATAGGATCGAGGTTTGGGATGTACGGGCAAGTCTTTATACATAGCTTCGTACTGGAACAGCATGTCCCGAACATACTCAGCATATTTTTCATCTTCCAGAATTTGATACAGGGCACCCGCTTGCTGAGCGATTACGAAATTTTTCTTGTGTCTTTCATGGGTATAGCCACCTGAATAATCTGTAGGTATAGGCGTATCTATGCCCATGGCAATTTCAATATCTACCTCCTGTTTTGTTTTTTCAACAGAAGAGTCAAACAAAGGTACCTGCCCAAGGGTCTTTCTGATTTCCTCAACACCCGCTTTAGTCAGAATCAGTACCGGGTGCTCTCTTGCCTGCAACTCAATTGGAATAATCAGCACCAGTAACGTAAGCAGCACGACTTTTACTTTGATTAATTTCATTAGTACTCCAAACAACAGTTTTTCTAGGTATCACAAAATTTTAGACAGGCCTAGTTTCGGGCATAGTTTCGAGGGGAATAATTGCGCCGCGATGCTGAATCACCACTGACGCCAGTCGATTTGCAACCCCACAGGCGGCAATCATATCTTGCCCTTGAAATCTCGATGCCATAAAGCCAGCATTAAATGAATCACCGGCAGCAGTGGTATCCACAACCTTAACCACTTCTGCGGGCACTGCATCCACTCCCGAATCGGTACCAACCAAACAACCTTTCTCGCCCATCTTAAGCACAACATCTGAGACCCCAAAGGATCTTAGTCGCGCCACAACTTCTTCTGGGGTCTCGAGACCAAACAGCTGGGCCTCATCCTCATCGGTTGGCAGCACTAAATCAGCAAGGCAGTACATCTTTTCATAGGCATCGCGAGCAACCTCGGGACTGGCCCAGAGACGCGGACGGTAGTTGCCATCAAATATGACATCTCCACCCTTGGCGCGATACCGTTTGAGAAAGTCAAAGAGACGGTGACGGGCAGCTTCAGTGTAAATAGCAAGACTGATTCCCGACAAATAGATATATTGGTAGGCAAACAGTTTTTCAAATATTTCTTCTGCTGCAACGGCATTATCAAACATATGGGTAGCGGGAGAATTATCACGCCAGTAGAGAAATGAGCGCTCGCCATGTTCATCAATCTGAATCATGTACAGACCGGGAACCGCGTTCTGCTGTCTAGTCACCAGATTACAGCCAACGCCTTCGGCACGCCATTGGTCCAACATCCACGAACTCATGTTGTCGTCCCCAAGCGCAGAGACGTAATCGACGTCAGCGCCCAGGCGAGCAAGATATATAGCGGTGTTGAGAGTATCTCCACCAAATGAAAGCCCTGCGAGTAGTAAGGACTGGGCTCTGCCCGCCCCCATACTGCTGACTTCCAACATACATTCGCCAATCACAGCGACCTTATTTTTCATAGAGTCTAATCCACGCCTAAGAAGCCTTAACGAATACGCTTAAGAAAATACCAAGCCGCCGTTAACATCCATATTTATTCCACTGACGAATGCAGCATCACTAGAGGCTAAGAAGCTCACTGTATCAGCCACTTCATTAGGCGCACCCTCACGACGTAGTGGTGTGTTCCCTGCTGTGGCTTTTCGCCCTTCAGGTTTACTGAATGTGTCATGGAATGTTGTGCTGATCATGCCGCAGCAGAGAGAATTAACACGGATACCCTTGGGGCCCAATTCCTTTGCCATGGAGCGCGTAAATGTCATGACCGCCCCCTTTGAGGTTGCGTAGGCACTGGCACCGGGGCCACCGCCATCACGGCCAGCCTGTGAGGCGAAGTTGACGATAGAGGCGCCTTCAGACATGTAGGGAACAACCGCTTTGGTCACCAAAAAGGTAGAACTTATGTTCAGCTGCATAACATAATTAAAAAACTCAAGATCCATTTCTTCGATTGTTTTCCGTGCAACCAAGCCTCCGGCCACGTTAACCAAAATATCAATACTGGAGCCAAAGGCTTCTATAGTTTTAGCAATCAAACCTTCAACATCAGCGGGCGAGGTCATATCACCTTTGTATAAAATGGCCTGACCACCAGCGGACTCAATGTCGTTTAACGTTTGCTGGGCCAGATCATGACTACCATGATAGTTAACCACGACCTTAGCACCCTCTGCAGCCAACTTAAGCGATATGGCTCTGCCAATATCTCTTACGCCACCGGTCACGACTGCAACTTTGTTCTGATGTTTCATATTACTTTTACTCTATCTATATCAATTTTATTAACCTGCACCTGCCTATCTAACCACGGCAAATTACTTTTCGAGCGTACGGAAATAATCAAATACTTCAGGAACATTGCCATTACCCATACCGGCATCAAAGGCGGCCTGGAGATTTGCGGAGGTGCCCTCAGCTATTTGAGATCTAGTTCCCAAGCCTTCAACCATTTCTAGGAAATAGGCCAGATCTTTGTTCGCATTAGCAATAGAGAAACCTAAATCACTGACACCGTCCACGGCATAATTCTTACAGAATTTCATAAATGGCGAAGTAGAGGGGCCAGTCGACATAATATCGAAGAGCTGTTGCCGATCGACACCGGCACTTTCGGCCACTGCAAACGCTTGAGACATAGCACAAACACTTGTCATACCCATAAAGTTATTAATCAATTTGGTGGTATGGCCGGCGCCAAGCGCGCCCATGTAAAAGATATTCTCACCTTGCATCTCGAGGATCGGCTTAATCTTATCAAAAGTCGCTTGATCGCCAGCTGCCATGATATTAAGCAGACCATCAAGGGCGTGAGCTGGTGTGCGACCCAATGCAGCGTCAACCATGCCTGCACCTTTGGTTGCAAGGTCGGCTCCGATCTTACGGGTCGATGCCGGAATCGAGGTTCCAAAATCAATCACCACGGCACCTTCTTTGATACCAGCCAGTATGCCATCTTCGCCATACATAACCTTTTCAACCACAGTAGAGGTCGTAAGGCACAGCATAATAATATCGCATGCCGCGGCTAACTCTGCAGCAGAGGACGCCTCGGAACCACCGCGGGCTACAACTGATGCCACGATCTCCTTGTCGAGGTCCATGACGATTGGTTTAAAGTTTCTTTTTTGTAAGTTTTCGACCATATTGCCGCCCATAAGGCCCAGACCGATAAAACCGATGACAGGAGTTGTCATTTCATCCTTCCTATAAATTTATTATGTTTAAGTTCGTTTAATATTTTTTATTGCGTCTTAGCGCTTACGCCCTTGGGCTCAGCGGTTCAATTTTGGGACAGAGAATCCAGATGCTAGCTAGCGCCGATACAGCCAAGCCAGCACCGATCAAAAATGCTGGGGTATAGTTGCCGCCGGAGGTGAGCATAGGTACCAGTGAGGTCAAACCCACAGCGCCGAGCTTAGCGGCCATCCCAGAAAAGCCAGCCAGAGTTCCCACGGTTTTGCCGCCAAAGAAATCACTGGGCAGCGTCTGAACATTGCCAATGGCTGTCTGAAAGCCAAATAGAATCACAGCCATCAATAGAACTGCCACAATCGGCGTGCCCGGATTTGACATAGCCAGAAGCGCTGGAAGCATAGTCAGGCAGCCTAAGGTGATAACCAACTTCCGAGTGTGATCAGTGGACCAGCCTGCCTTAAATCTATTTTGCGCCAACAGACCACCAAAGAAGGCACCCAGCATTGCCCCCATATAGGGAACCCAGCCATAGAGAGCAACTTGCTTAACATCCATGCCGTAAACTTCGAATAGGTAGATCGGGATCCAGAAAATAAACAGCCACCAGATAGGATCAATACAGGCGGAAGCAATAATCACGCCCCAGCTCTGCTTGCGTGAAAGCAGCTCAGCTGTGGGTGGGTTGTAGCCCTCGTCACTTTCATTGTCGAGAGTGACACTCTGGTTCTGCTGACCACTGAGGATGTATTCCCGCTCTTCATCAGTAATCCATGGGTGATTTTTAGGTGGCGCTTTCACCAAAATCATCCAGGGAATAAGCCATAGAAGACCCAGCACACCAATCAGGACAAAAATGGCTTGCCAGCTGAAGTAGACCGCCAGGGTACCAATCAATGGGATGGATATTAGGCCGCCTACGGCAGCACCTGAGTTAAATATACCCTGAGCTAAGGCGCGCTCCTTAGTTGGGAACCATTCAGCGTTGCCCTTGGTTGCACCGGGCCAGTTACCTGCCTCAGCCAGACCCAACAGGCTGCGGAAAATACTAAAGGTGACAACGCCCTTGGCGAAAGCATGCATTATGGTGGCGATAGACCAAACACTAATCGACAGGGCAAAGCCTAGACGAGTACCGATCCAATCAAATATTTTGCCAAAGATAGCCTGACCAAAGGCGTAGGAGAAAATAAAGACAACCGAGAGAAAGGCATAGATCTCTTTATGCTGATCGGCAGATTTATCTGGATAGAGGTCAGCCGCAATACTTGGCCAAAGTACAACTAGAGCTTGGCGATCTATATAATTAATTACTGTGGCAAGTGCAATTAAGGCAATTACCCACCACCGAAGGTTACTTATTTTCATTTATTATTCCCCTCTAGAAAGTCTTCTCTCATTGGGCTAAACACATCTATCAAGACGCCGGCTTTCTTGCAAATAGCACCATGGCTGATATTGGGCTGCATAAAGAAACAGTCCCCGGCTACCAGCGTTTTCGTTTCGTCGCCCACTGTGACATCGAATTCACCGCGTTCAACATAGGCAACCTGGGAGTGAAAATGACTATGAACATAGCCTTCACTGCCCTCGTCAAAATAGACCTTAACCATCATGATCTGATTGTTGAAGCCCATGATTTTTCTTGTAACACCTGGAGCAACAGGTTCGGTTAATAACTCTTCTCCAAATAGAAAAGGTGCTGTTTGCATGTTTTATTTCTCCAAATCCTGGTCTCGGTATTGTTACTAAACGGGTTTATTTATCTGCCCTGAGCAGCGCCTATCTAATAATATTATCTGTAATCACAGCACTGTTTTCCGCCTGACTGTGTAGCTCTCTCACTGCGGGCAAGGGAGTTGCTGTTAGGCTATTTTTAACAATTCGCGTCACCGGCTCACCGACGGTATGTTCTATCTTGATCGCAGGGGTATTCGAGAAGCGGTTATTTTCAATGGTTGTTACCTGCACGCCGTGCAAATAAATCGACGCTTTAGATTTGTTTTTACTGCCTGTACCCACATTGGTTAGCTCGGAATTGGTGAGGGTAAAATGCGGCCCAAAGGTACTTTCATCCGTTCCGCCGCGATACAGGCTAGCAAGCGCACCCTGCACGTTGGTAAAGCTGGAATTCTTGATTACCACGTAATCCACGTTAAAAATGCCGTAATCATCGGCTTCCTTATCCATCGCCAGTATGGCGCCACTGACGTCGCTGAAGTGGGAGTCGAGAATGACGACACTGTCTGCCATAGTGCTCTTGGCAACATTTAGAAAGTTGAAATGGCGGTTAACATCAAGCTGTATAAACTCGGAATTCTCCACCTTGATCTGGTAGTTGATCAGCATCGAGTAAGGGCTGGTACGAATAACGGAATTACCCACATTGTCCGGTGAACGAGCGCCGGAGATCACCAGGCCACTCAGCTTTAAGCTGCCACCATCGGCAATCTCGAACAATGTAGAACGCTCAAACTCAACCTTAGGTCGATTGTCACCCAACAGCGTGAGAGGTTTATCGATGTGTATTACTTTGCTCAGCAGATAATCCCCTGCAGCGAGACGGATAATGTCGCCGGACTCTGCTAGATCAATCGCTTGCTGCAAGTCCCCAGGGGCCGCCGTAACGTCGATGGTGCGCCCGATATCAAATCGTATAGATGCATCTGATTTCGGATACCAAGAGACACCAGTGTCATCTTTATTCAACACCACGAGATCTTGTTTGGCACCTACGTCGTTTAGGCCAGGGGACTCGGGATAAAGCAGTCCATTGGCGGCTCTTGTTAGAGTCACCGCTTGATTGCTAAAGCCCTCAGCAAGCTGCGGGCTCTCAACATTGTTCAGCACATTGTCGGCAAAGCGAATACCACTGACATCGTCATACAATGTAAATGTGTCACGGCCATTATCATTAACGATCAAGTTACTCGCGAACTGACTGTCAACCGGTGTCGCCGAACGCTCGGCATCACTGCCAGCAGCCAGCTGAATATGCTCGTTGTTTATCATGCTGTTGTTTTCAATCTGAGCATTAACCACCTGGTGGTAGCGATTGATAGAGGAATTAGGCACGCCATTCATAACCACAAGTGAGCCGCCAAACCGGTAACCGGTTAAGCCCTCTAGGTAATTATTGCGAATAATCTGGCCCTTATTGATGACCCGAATGCCACCAGTGTGATCAACTTGACCGCCTAAGAAGACATTCTCTTCGACGATATTGTTATCGCCGTGGCGCAGGGTCAATGTGCCTTTGGATTCAAAGAACAGATTGCCTCGCACCTGATTACTACCAGACTTAACAGAAACTATTTCTACTTCACCATCACAGCGATCAAAGTAGTTGTTTTCTACCAGCGTAAAAGAATCGGAGAGGGAATAGTGACTGGTGCCAATACGCAATGTTTCACCACCATTTGATCCCAGAACAGGTCTAGGGCCAAAATAGTTGTGATCTATGCGGTGGTGGTTTTCCTGGCTCGCTTCGGAATCGAGCCGAACCGCCATGGTCACACCTTTGTTGCGCTTGCCTTCCAGATGATTGTGGTCAAAGCGATTATGTCTACCGTACATGGCGACCCAGTAGTCCGCTTCGAAGCGCTCTGGATTGCTAAAGTTATCAATAACCACTTCAGTCACTCGCGAGTGATTAGCTAGATGCTCTTTGTTGCGACGAAAGCTGACAACCTGAAGAGTTGGCGTATAGCCATCTTTGAAAATGAGCCCTGACACTTCGAGATACTCGCCAGCCAGACTGAGGTTAGATTGCCCGGTGATAAACACCCTGCCCTTTGTCTCAGCGGTTAAACGTATAGGCCGATCTGCTTCACCGGTTCCCGTGAACAGTATTTCAAAATCTTTCCAAGTGCCATTGGCGAGCTTGATAACATCACCCGGCTTAGCATTGGCGACGGCCTGCTCAAACTCTGCCTGATCTTTAACTGTTATTTCACCTGGCGTAATTGGCGCGCAGGCAGATATGCCCAACGCCAATATCAACGAGAGAGATAGCTTAAATTGTCGAAGAGTAACGATTGGCTGCATATTATTCGCATCAGTTAAATTATCAGAAAACGTTGATCTGGCAACGAACTAGAAACTCAGGCCGATTGGCGTGCTGAGCCAGCTTTGAGGCCTTAGATATAGACCAAAATGTACCCTTATAGGATCAACTTGTCAAACAATAATGTATTACCAATTATTAATATTGGATAGTATTTAAATTCTTGGGACGCAGGCCTGCATCGCCAACTTAACTAAAGGCGGCATGAGGGATACTTAAAGGGAGGGGAGACTGGCGACGAAGTTGCGAACCGAGATAGTGAACGTAGCTTAGAGGTAAAACAGGGCATTATTGGAGTCAAAAAACAAACCCGGCAATGAAAAAAGAACCATTCTAAAGTGGCCTTACATCGTAGCCAGGCAAAGCAGGTCCACTATAGATCCATGCGCCCTACCGGAAAGCGTTCACGCATTTTAGAGACCTTGCGCTGCACTTCTGAAACAGCCTCTTGCTCAATGGTTTCATGCAAGGCCGTTAACATGCGCGAGAAATGATTGCGCATTGCAATCCGTGCCTTATTCGAATCCTTCTCTACCATGGCATCGAATATGGCCCTGTGTTCTGCCAGGCGCTGAGCATCGTCTTTCATACAGACCGCTTGGTGCGCCAAGCGAATATTGTCGAGCTCTTCCTGAACATCCCAGAGCTGAGAAATCATCAGCGACAGAACGCGGTTATTAGTGGCTTCAGAAATAATTGAGTGGAACTTTCGATCAGCGACTATTGAAACAGGATCCCCTTCAATATTTTCCAGAGCCATATCTTCAAGGGCTTTCCCTAACTCTGTCAGCTGAGATTCTGTGATTAAAACTGCGGCCAGAGCGGCAGCTTCACCTTCAATAAATACTCGGGACTCAATCAACTCAAACGGACTGACGGATTTTGCCAACCCAGCTAGCCCACCAAACTCTGCGCCAGGCTCTAAGACATAGACGCCAGAACCGGTTTTAACCGTCACTCGACCTTTGGCTTCAAGTGCAATTACTGCCTCACGAATAGTCGGCCGACTCACCAAAAATCGCTCGGCTAATTCTCGCTCGGACGGCAGCCGACTGCCGACAGGGTATTCGCCAGACTCAATCAATAGCAATATTTTGTCCGCGATTTGTCGATATAAACGCTTGTTCAAATTACTCATTAGCCTCTATTCACTCGTATTTTCGTACATCAGCTTCTTTGCCAACTTACAACCTTAATGTGTATTACAGCACATAGAAATTGGTAAGACAATGCTCAATGTAGGGCAATTGACTTGGACCCTTAACCTACTTAACCTAGAAAAACGCTTGCACCTGTACATATCTAATCTGGGCCTGCTTCAGTCGCCCACTTATATCATTTGCCAAAGCCCCCTGATTCCAACTATAGATGTGAATATGGCAAAGAGAAAAATCACGCCAAAAAAGCTGTTTGCCATCAGGCCACTTTTATAACTTTGCATAAGATCTTTTCGGTTACTGAGATAGAAAATACAGGCAACCGTGGCCGGGAGAATTACAGCATTAAAGGCTTGAGAAATAATCATGACCAATACCGGCCTGGCTTCAAAGATGGGAACAACTAGACCAAGCAGGGAAATCAGAAGTACCAATAGTCGATATCGGCTTAGAGTCATGTTGCGTTCGGCGCCTGTATAGTCGCATAACAGCCAGGGCAGCATTAGCACGTTGGGGATTTGAGAAGACACCCCCGCAGCAATAAGCCCAAAGGCAAATATCGAGGCCGCCATAGGCCCAGCAAGCGGCTCCAGCAACGCCACCATTTGAGATGCCTTTGAAAGCTCGACCCCCCCAACATGTAAGGTGCCCGCAGCAGCGGCCATGATTGCTGCGCTGATAACAAACATTAATATCACCGAAAAAGCGGCGTCGTTGCGCTGTTTTTTATAATCAACCAAGGCCCAGCCAGCCTCTTTTACGAGGGTGGTGCGAATAATAAACAAGCCGGAAAATACTGTAGTGCCGACCATCGAAGCGATGACAAGAAACGCGCCTTTATCTGCATCACCTGAGAGCTTTGGGATACTGGGTACTAACCCCTTAATTATATCAATCGGTGGCGGCATCATAAGAAAGAAATTAAGCAAAAAACAGGCGGCCATAATCGCAACAATCACCGCCAGACTACGCTCGAAAAACTGGGTTCTGCCATTCCAAAAAATAAAGTAAACCAAAGTGACAAAGAAGCTCGCAAAGTAAATTGGCGAAATACCACCATCCACTAGAGATTTAGACCACTCATAACAAATCTCCGCAACAATCCCCATAACTCCCATCACACTGCCGCAAACACCTGCAGTTAGGGCAACAATGAAAAAGATACCTACTGTGGGATGAATGTGTTTGCGGAATGCTTCCAGTGCCGTTTCACCGGTTATCAGAGTGTAGCGACCATACTGATTGATCATAAAAAACGTGCACAAACAGGATGCAACAATCGTCCACAGCAGAGACATACCGTAATCTGCACCTGCCTTGGCCATAGCCGTCACACTGCCAGTGCCAATATTGAAGCCGAGCAAAAAGATTCCCGGAAGAATCAGAGCCAGCCCGGAAAAGAACTTTTGGCGCAGAGAAGTCGGTGCTTGGGAACCGGTATCAGATGTATTGGTCATTGTAATTTCTTCCTATTCTGCGCAGACAGCGCGCGGATAACTCCGCGCACTTCCGCCAGACCTTTTAGGCGCCCTATTCCGGAATACCCCGGGTTCACTGTTTTGTTTATATCATCCATCATCTGATGCCCGTGATCGGGACGAATAAAAATCTCAGCCTCTTCAGATCCATTTTGTCTGCGTCGCTGCTCTTCGTTGAGCAGTTCATTAATTATCCCGACCATATCCACATCACTGTCTAGATGGCTGGCTTCGTAAAATGAGCGCGGCTCTTTAGGATCTAGACAGACACCACGTAGGTGAGAGAAATGGATACGCGGGCCAAACCTTCGCGCCATCTCCGGAAGGTCATTGTCCGGCCGACTGCCATAGGTACCCACGCAGAGAGTCATGCCATTGGATGGACTGGGTAGCGCACTAAATAGCAACTCAAGATCACTTGCCGTACAGATAATTCGCGGTAAGCCAAGCATATCTCGTGGCGGATCATCGGGATGGATCGCCAGCTTAACGCCGAGAACTTCAGCTCTCGGCAGTACCTTGCTGAGAAATGAGATTAAGCGAATACGCAGAATACCCGCGGTTGTCTGGCTGTAGTTGGCCAGCATTGCTCGGAAATCTTCAAGCCCGTAAGCCTCGGTCATCTTGCCGGGCAACCCGGCGATAATATTGTTGGTTAGCTGTTGCCGTTCAGCCTCAGGCATCAACTCAAAGGCATTTTTAGCCTCGAGGATTTCCTCTTCGCTGTACTCTTTTTGGGCGTTAGCGCGCTGCAGAATATACAGATCGAAAGCGGCAAATTTATGCTGATCAAAGCGCAGTGAATAGGCGCCACTTGGAAGTTGGAATTTAAGGTCCGTACGGGTCCAATCAATGACCGGCATAAAGTTATAGCAGATAGTTTTGATACCGCATGCGGCCAAATTTTCCATAGACGCTATCCAGTTATCCACATAGGTCTCATAGCCATGCCGCGCCAACTTGATATCCTCATGAACTGGGATACTTTCCACCACTGTCCAGGCCAAGCTCGCCGCGCCTGGCTCAGAGGACTCTATAAATCTCTGATGTGTTCTTATCGCCTCAATCGGCCAGATCTCACCAGTAGGAATGCCGTGTAATGCACTCACCACATCCGTGGCGCCGGTCTGCCTAATATCACTGATGGTCACCGGGTCATTGGGCCCAAACCATCGCCAAGATTCACGCATGATTTTTCCTTCGAATTGGAGTTGATTAAAAGTTATGCCAACCCATTTAAATTTTTAATCTGGAGTGTAGTTTAGGCAACACAGCCTGATTCAGAGCATCAACTTATGCCTGGTCGCAAAATAAAAAAAGGGGCGCCAAAGTAAAACTCTGGCACCCCTTGCTTCTAGATGACTAACGCTCGTTAATTAGAAGCGATAGCTAGCACCTAAAGTTACTCTACGATCAGGAAGGCCTACGAAACATGTAGGACCAGTTCCAGTTACACAATTTTGCACGATGCCTGATTCGGTAAGATTTACCGCTTCAACACCAACACTCAAGTTGTCATTCACATCATAGTTGATGCTGGCATTTAGCTGGCCACGATCAGCAGTTACAACTGGGAAGCTGAAGGTACTGCTGCCGCTGGTGTTAGCGCCGCCCGCGAAATCATTAGTGCGGAACTCTTCGCGCCATGTGTAACGTACTCGAGCTGAAATACCATGTTTCTCATAGAAAACAGTGAAGTTATAAGCGTCTTCAGAAAAATCAAGTAGACCACGTGGAATAGTTACATCACCAAGTACGGTAAGGCCGCGACCTGAAGTGGTGTCAGCTGCTGAACCACCTTTGAATTCCTGAGTGGTGTAGTTAGCGATCACACCAAAACCAGAAGCCCAACCCAGCTGATCTTCATAGCTAGAAAGGTCGTATTGGAAAGCAAGCTCGATACCTGATTGAGTAGTGGTTACGGCGTCGTTACCGGGCTGTGTAAAGTCAACACACATACCGTTAACATTTGGATCACCTAACTGATTAGGTACCACGACAGGGTTGTAGATACCGCCGCCAGGACAGTTAGCATCTGTCTCACGAGCGAAACCACCTGTAGTTGACGAATCTGACACCAGAAGGGCACCTTCATAGCTCTGACCAAAGATGTTGGTACGATCCTTAGTGAAGTAGCCGATGCTGGCAATAGCTGAAGGAGCAAAATACCACTCAACCGACAGATCAAAGGAGTCAACTTCTTCAGGTTCCAAAGCAGGATTACCTAATGAGACAACCGCGTTTTCACTTGGATCATAGGTAAAGCCAGTGTTCAGATCGCTAAAGTTTGGACGTCGGATATCAGTACCGTAACCTAAACGCACAATCAGATCATCAGTTGGCTGTGCAACCAGATTCAAGCGTGGCAGCAGGAAGTCATAACTACCAGAAGTAGTTTGCAATGCCCTGTTACCGTTAACATCTTCAGGGCCAAACGCCACTGAATCAACTGTAGTATCTACATAACGCAAACCGAGGTTACCGCGGAAGATACCATGCTCAAAATTAGCTTGCACATAGAGAGCCTGAGTTTCTTCACCAACATCAAAGAACGAGTTCTTATCAGACTCTAGATTCAGAGTAAGATCGCCATCAGCTCCTGGCTCGTTAAGGCGGTGTGCTGCAAGAGCAGCTTCCAAAACACTAACAACACCGTCTGGATCAGAGAATGAGCGATCTGGATCGATCAACAAGAAATTACTAATGAACAGGTCTCGACCATCTGCATCACCATAATTAGTGGGACCTTTAACCAACAGCTCTGAAAACAGAGCGCCGTTTGGGCTGTCTTCCAGCTTGCTGAAACCGCCAATGCGATCATCAATATCTTCAAATCTGCTTGAAGACTCATTGAAACGATAGCCGACATCTACAGACGTAATAGAGTTCCAATCAAGCGCGTATGACAAATCAACTCGGAAAGCATTTTCTTCATTGTTAGTCGTGTTGCGACCAACATCAACCTGATCCAAAACAACGTTGGCTGGATTGGTTAAGTCGGCAACTGATGGAGCGAACGCTGAATCAAAATTAATACCAAACGATAAACTGTCACCAGACAAATCATAGATAAAAGGTACACAGTTATCATTGCTCGTACTTGCGTCACCGGTAGCGGCGCCATCAAGCGGGCAGTTGGGGTTAATAAAGTTCATTGTAGTATTTAAAGTAGGATTAGACGTATCCGACTTTGTGGTCGAAACTTCAAAGGTTGCAGTCAGCCTATCGCGCTGCCACTCACCACCAAACGAAAATATTTCGCTATCAGTGATACGTGAACCAGTTTCACTGCTGAAGCGCAAATTTGGATCATCGTCATCATTAGCTAGATCCGGAACAAGCTCACCGGCAAGTGCAGCCTGGACTACGCCACGGCCTACGCCGAAGTCTACTGTTTCAAAAGCAGTAGGTATACTGATCTGACGCAAAGAGCTTATACCAGAAGCCTGAAGTCTATACTGATCGCGACTTCTTTCCTGCTCATTGATAATAGCGTCGAAATGAAACTTTAAGTTGTCATTAGGCGCCCACTCAAAGGTTGTGGCAACATTAGTCGTCTCGTAGTCATCATTCTCTTGCTCTTGAACCAGGAACTGGATACCAAGGAATTCAGATGGGTCTGCACCAGCGGGAGTAGCAATGTTGTCACGGTCAGTACGAGGACGGAATGAAACCGCTTCTTGCTCAGTAATACTACCACTGATCACAAAACCGAAATCACCCATGTCAGTGGACCAGGTATCACCGTAAGCGCCAGAGAATCTTGGCAGATAACCTTCAGTAGATAGACTACTATCTTCAGCCTGAACTCGAATAGACCCCAGAGTTTCTTCCAACTCAAGAGGCCGGATAGTTCGCAGGTTGATAGTACCACCTACAGAACCTTCAATGGTTTTAGCCTCGGACGCCTTAGTCACTTCAACAGAAGAGATAATGGACGCATTCACATCTTCAAAATCTATACCGCTACGACCAGAGCCAGAGCCTACAGTCGAAATGCCATTGATCTCTACACGGTTTGCGTTAGTACCACGGATCTGAACACCAGTACCGATACCAGCTGTACGTGTAATCTGAACACCCGTGATATTTTCAAGTACTTCAGCCAGGTTTTGATCCGGTAACTTACCGATGTCATCTGCCTGAATAATTTCGATTAAATTAGCAGTGGATCGCTTTTCTTCAAGCGCACTTGCAAGAGATCCCCGAATTCCGGTTATTACTACTTCTTCTAATGTTTCAGTCTGTGCTTGGGCGGTAACCGACAGTGCCAACGGCAATGTGGCTGCAGCCAAGGCTAGCATCCTGATCATGCTGTGATGATTTTTCATCTAGTTTCCCCTTAGAAATTCCAATTGTTATTTTCGGCCCGAAAGCCTGTCGCTATATAATCCAATTTTTGGCTTTCTGTCAACCAAATAATATATCCAATTAGTTATTTTTGGTAAGGCCAATAACTTTACCAACGAAATCCTAAGCTGAAACATGTACCGGCCCCACAGGTACAAGGCATTTTATTCAAAACTGGGATTTACCCCGGAGGTCGCTCATAAAGCTCCTTAAGGTTTACGCACAATCAACCGCAGGCCTCTTCGAGGCCCAATATAGTTTGGGGATGCATCACATTTTATTTAGAGAACTCGTCATAAACTCTGTTTTCAGGAGGCTCGCAGGATGGAGCTTATCGGAAGCTATACAGTTGACGGATCAATGCCGCCATCCCCTTCGACTGACGCAAATTTGGCTACTATGTAGATGGGTTCACAACAATAAGAGCAACTAAGACCGCTCTAAGTGAGTCATGTGGCATTTGCTTAATAGGCAACGAGGTCATTCTGGTGATGTGAGATAAAGCAGGGAATCAATCATATGTGCAGAAAGCACTGATGGTGTTTTTATTTGAGGTAAGCAAGGCAGGCTGATGCGCTACCTTGCATAGTCTCGGGGTTCAAATCGAGTTTTAGATAAACTCAACATTGTCGATTTCATACTCGACGTCGCCACTCGGCGCTTTAACCACTACAACTTCACTGATCTCTTTACCCATTAACGCTCGCGCAATGGGCGACTGGTAGGAAATCTTGTGGGCTTTAACATCAGCTTCATCATCACCGACAATCTTGTAGGTAACGGTCTTATCCAGATCGAGATTGATAATGGTGACGGTTGAACCAAAGATCACACGATCGCCATGGGGAATCTTGTGGATGTCGATTACCTGAATATTCGACAACTTACCTTCGATATCCTGAATCCGTCCCTCGGTAAAACTCTGCTGTTCACGGGCTGCATGGTACTCGGCATTCTCTTTGAGATCACCGTGCTCACGGGCCGTGGCAATGGACTCAATAATAGTGGGTCGCACTTCTTTAATCAGGTGATGCAGTTCTTCGCGAAGGGCGATTTCACCTTCAACTGTCATTGGGGCCTTTTGCATTACGCTAACTCCTTGTGCAGGGTCTGGATGCGGCGCACCGTGGTTTCACCATCAAAGTTCAGTGCCTGACAAACTGCGTCGCCACCGGCCATTGTTGTAGTGTAGTAAACACGATGCTGTTCGGCGCTGTAGCGAATGGCCGAAGAATCGGAAATCGCCTGACGACCTTCTGTGGTATTGATAATCAGGTCGATCTTGTCGCTCTTAATCATGTCGACAATATGCGGGCGACCCTCTTGAACCTTGTTGACCAGTGTCACAGGCAGGCCAGCTTGCTCAATAATCTTGGCGGTTCCTGTGGTGGCGACTAACTTAAAGCCGAGATCAACGAGCTGCTTAGCCAGTGCTGCAACCTGATACTTGTCGCGCTCGCGAACACTGACAAACGCCGTGCCACTGGTAGGAATTTCGTCGCTGGCGCCGAGTTCGGCTTTGCCATAGGCCTCAGCAAAGGTTGCACCTACGCCCATCACTTCACCGGTGGACTTCATCTCTGGCCCGAGAATCGGATCAACGCCGGGGAATTTATTGAATGGGAACACCGCTTCTTTAACACTGAAGTACGGGGGAATAATTTCTTTGGTGAAGCCCTGAGACTCAAGAGTTTGACCGACCATGCAACGGGCGGCAATTTTCGCCAGAGAGGTGCCGATACATTTGGAGACAAAGGGGACAGTTCTGGACGCGCGAGGATTAACCTCAATCACGTAGATCAGGCCATCCTGAAGTGCCAACTGCACATTCATTAAGCCGCGCACACCCAGTTCCAGTGCCATCTTTTTGCACACTTCACGCATTTCATTCTGAATATCTTCGCCGAGGCTGTATGGCGGCAGTGAACAGGCCGAATCACCGGAGTGAATACCCGCTTGCTCAATATGCTGCATGATAGCGCCGATAACCACCTGTTCGCCGTCACTCACTGCATCCACGTCCATCTCAATGGCGTTGGGCAGGAAGAAGTCGAGGAGCACAGGAGAGTCTTCAGAGACCTGTACGGCGGTCTTCATGTAGTGACGCAGTTCGTCTTCTTTGTAGACGATCTCCATGGCCCGTCCGCCAAGCACGTAAGAAGGACGCACAACCAGTGGGTAGCCAATTTCTTTGGCCAGTTCCACGGCTTGGTCAGCGCTGCGTGCCGTAGCATTCTGCGGCTGCAACAGACCAAGCTTTTGAATCATCTGCTGGAAGCGCTCGCGATCTTCGGCGCGATCAATGGCATCTGGCGTGGTGCCAACAATGGGCACGCCGGCAGCTTCAAGGGCACGGGCCAGCTTAAGTGGCGTTTGGCCACCAAACTGAACGATCACGCCCTTGGGCTTTTCAATGCGCACGATTTCCAACACATCTTCCAGCGTGACGGGTTCAAAGAACAGTCGATCGGAGGTGTCGTAATCTGTGGATACAGTCTCTGGGTTACAGTTGACCATAATGGTTTCGTAACCGTCTTCACGCATTGCCAGGGCTGCGTGAACACAGCAGTAATCAAACTCAATACCCTGACCAATACGGTTGGGACCGCCGCCGAGGACAAGGATCTTGTCGCGGTTGCTTGGGCGTGCCTCGCACTCTTCTTCATAGGTGGAGTACATGTAGGCTGTATCTGTAGCAAACTCTGCGGCACAGGTGTCGACGCGCTTATAAACTGGGTGCAGACCCAGCTCGTAACGCAATTCGCGCACGGCGGTTTCGCCACAGCCTAAAACATCGCCAATACGACGGTCGGAGAAACCTTTGCGCTTTAAGCGATAGAGGCTTTTCTTATCCAGGTCACTGAGGCTATGTTGCGCCAGGGCCAGTTCGTCTTTGATCAGATCTTCGATCTGTACCAAGAACCAGAGATCGACCTTAGTGCGGGCAAATACGTCTTCCATGCTCATGCCATGCCTGAAGGCATCGCCCAGGTACCAAATTCGATCGGGACCGGCTACGGCCAGCTCACTGTTTAGAACCGCTTCTGGGTTTTCAGTCTCAGCAGTGATCTTCGAGTCGAAACCAGAGGCATCAACTTCGAGGCCACGCAGGGCTTTTTGCAGGGACTCTTGGAAGGTGCGGCCAATGGCCATTACCTCGCCCACAGATTTCATCTGGGTGGTCAGAGACTGATCGGCTTTCTCAAACTTCTCAAAAGCGAAGCGTGGAATTTTGGTGACAACGTAATCAATGCTTGGCTCAAAGGAAGCTGGGGTTGCGCCGCCAGTGATTTCGTTTTGCAATTCGTCGAGGGTGTAACCTACTGCCAGCTTCGCTGCGACTCGCGCGATGGGGAAACCAGTGGCTTTTGAAGCCAGCGCTGAAGAGCGAGATACCCTTGGGTTCATCTCAATAACAATCAGCCGTCCATCTTCTGGATTCACCGCAAACTGTACATTGGAGCCACCGGTTTCAACACCGATCTCACGCAGCACCTTGATCGAGGCGTTGCGCATGATTTGGTATTCTTTGTCGGTCAAGGTCTGAGCTGGGGCAACGGTAATCGAATCGCCGGTGTGGATGCCCATAGGGTCGAGGTTTTCAATGGCGCAGATAATGATGCAGTTATCTTTGCGATCTCGGACCACTTCCATTTCAAACTCTTTCCAGCCAATCAGCGACTCATCGATAAGCAGTTCATTGGTGGGTGAGAGATCTAAGCCGCGACGGCAGATCTCTTCAAATTCTTCGCGGTTGTAAGCAATACCACCACCGGAGCCACCCATGGTGAAAGACGGACGAATCACACAGGGAAAGCCAAAGCGATCAGACACCTGGATGGCTTCTTCCATGCTGTGGGCAATACCGGAATTCGGTGTGTCCAGACCAATGGCTTTCATGGCCTTATCAAAGCGTTCGCGATCTTCGGCTTTGTCGATGGCATCGGCATTGGCGCCAATCATTTCTACGCCATACTTTTCCAGCACGCCGTGCTTGGCTAAATCCAATGCGCAGTTCAGAGCTGTCTGACCGCCCATGGTCGGCAGCAGTGCGTCAGGCTTTTCCTGAGCAATAATATGCTCAACTGTGCGCCATTCCACCGGTTCTATATAGGTGGCATCAGCCATGGCAGGATCGGTCATGATCGTTGCAGGGTTGGAGTTCACCAGGATTACCCGGAAACCCTCTTCGCGCAGGGCTTTACAGGCCTGAGCACCGGAGTAGTCAAACTCACAGGCCTGACCAATAATGATTGGTCCTGCGCCCAAGATGAGAATGCTTTTTATGTCAGTTCTTTTTGGCATGTCTTCTCCGAAAGCGACTAGCGTCGATCTTCCATTAACTTGATAAAGTGTTCAAATAAGGATGCTGCATCGTGGGGGCCGGGGCTGGCTTCAGGGTGACCCTGGAAGCTGAATGCCGGCTTGTCGGTGCGCTGGATACCCTGCAAGCTGCCGTCAAATAATGAACGGTGCGTGGCCACTAGGTTGGCGGGAAGGTTCTCTTCATCCACTGCAAAACCGTGGTTCTGGCTGGTGATCATCACCACATTGCCGGCAAGATCTTCAACTGGGTGGTTAGCGCCGTGGTGACCAAATTTCATCTTTACGGTTTTAGCACCTGAGGCTAGTGCCAGCAATTGGTGACCGAGGCAGATTCCGAAAACTGGAATGTCGGTTTCGAGAATTTCGCGGATCGCTTCAATCGCGTAGTCACAGGGCTCTGGATCGCCAGGGCCATTAGAGAGGAAAATTCCGTCGGGTTGCATGGCCAATACTTCGCTGGCGGGTGTTTTAGCCGGCACAACAATCAGTTCGCAGTCGAGATCAACGAGCATGCGCAGGATATTGCGCTTGACACCAAAGTCGTAGGCAACCACTTTGTATTGGGTGCTGGCTGGATCCTGGGGCTTGTGACCCTGACCCAGTTCCCAGCTGTGCTCAGACCATTGGTAGGTGGTTTCGGTGGTGACCTCTTTAGCCAGATCCATACCCTTAAGACCAGCAAAACCACGAGCCGCTGCTAAAGCAGTTTCGTCGTCCACAGTACCAGCCATAATGCAGCCGTTCTGTGCGCCGCTCTCACGGAGTATGCGGGTCAGTTTGCGGGTATCTATGTCTGCTATTCCGAGGATATTGTTATCCTTGAGATAGTCATCTAGACCCTGCTGGCTGCGAAAATTGGATACCATTAAAGGTAAATCACGGATCACTAAACCGGATGCCCAGATTCTATCCGACTCAGCATCTTCGTCATTGACGCCGACGTTGCCGATATGGGGATAGGTTAGGGTTACGATTTGTTGAGCGTATGAGGGATCAGTAAGGATTTCCTGATACCCGGTGATGGCAGTATTGAAGACTACTTCACCAACAGAGATTCCATCCGAACCGATGGCAGTTCCTCTGAAAATTGTTCCGTCTGCTAGCGCAAGTACGGCTTCCCGGTGAGTCTGGGAATTCACACAACCTCCTAATTATTTACGTGTAACGTAGACCTGAAGTCAGGCAACTCCGATTACGGCATCAGTAGCTTGTGAATATGTGCAAAAAAGCGAGATGAAACTCTGCGTCTCATCTCGCTAAATATAATATTCTGCTGTGCTCTAACCTCTCGGAACGAGACCACATCTTGGCTGTGGTGTTAGGCGGGTATTCTAGTGAAAAGAGGCTATTTTGTCCATCACTGATGTAACTATTTTACATGGCGACCAGTCGCCTATTTAAGCCCCAGTACATCCTGCATATCAAATAGACCTGAGTCTTTTTGCGAGAGCCACAGAGCAGCTCTGACAGCACCGCGAGCAAAGGCCAAACGGCTAGAGGCTTTGTGGGTAATCTCTACGCGTTCGCCTTCACCGGCAAACAACACTGTGTGGTCGCCGACAATATCGCCGCCGCGCACGGTGGCAAAGCCGATAGTCTCGTGATCACGGGCGCCGGTATGGCCTTCGCGACCATAGACAGCCACCTTGTTTAGATCACGACCCGCCGCAGTGGCTACCGCTTCACCGAGGGACAATGCCGTGCCTGAGGGGGCGTCGACCTTGTGGCGGTGATGAGCTTCAAGAATTTCAATATCGGTTTCATCAGCGAGGACTTTTGCGGCTAACTCAGCGAGCTTAAAGCACAGGTTGACGCCAGTGGAAAAGTTGGAGGCCATGCAGATAGAGCTACTGGCTGCGGTGGTTGATACCTGAGCTAACTGCTCGGCATCCAAACCGGTGGTGCCAATAACCATTTTTTTATTATTCGCGGCACAGAAGGCAGCATTGGCTGCCGTGGCACTGGGCACACTGAAGTCGATAAGCACGTCGAACTGATCGGCAACGTCACTGATGGAGCTAACGACTAGGATGCCGTTTTTGCCCACTCCGGCCAGCTCACCGGAATCAACGCCGACCAGAGAGCTTTCGGGACGCTCCAGGGCTACTGTGAGTTCAGCGCCGCCGTTCAACAAAATAGCGTCAATCAAGGCCTTGCCCATGCGGCCGCCGGCTCCGGTAATCGCTATTCTGTTCATCGTCTTATCCTATAACTGTTGGTGATTTTGCTATTTTATCGACCAGTCGCCGTTAAGAAGCTCGATATATTACGCGGATCGATTTTAGCTGGTCAAATTATCGAAGAATTTCTTTACGCCGTCGAACCAGTTACTGCTCCGTGGCGAGTGTTTACTCTTGCCATCCAAGCTCTCTTCAAACTTCTTCAATAGTTCACGCTGCTCGACACTGAGATTGATCGGCGTTTCCAACACCACTCTGCACAGCAGATCACCAGTCCCACCACCGCGAACTGGGGCAACGCCCTTGCCGCGCAGACGGAACAGTTTGCTGCTCTGAGTTTCCGCAGGGATCTTCAACTTAACCTTGCCCGACAGAGTCGGCACTTCAAGCTCACCACCGAGGGCAGCCTGAGCAAAGCTTATTGGCACTTCACAGTGCAGGTTAGCGTCATCGCGAACAAATATCGGATGATCGCGAACGGCCATCTGCACATAGAGATCACCTGGAGGGCCACCTTGAGGGCCGGCTTCACCCTTGCCACCAAGACGGATTCGATCACCGGTATCAACGCCGGCAGGGATTTTCACTGACAGAGTCTTTTGTTCTTCAACAACACCCTGACCATGACAGCTACCACAGGGATCAGAAATCATCTGACCGCGACCGCGACACTGAGGACAGGCCTGCTGTACTGAGAAGAAACCCTGGGACATTCGCACCTGACCTGCACCACCACAGGTAGTGCAGGTCACGGGGGAAGAGCCTCTGCGGGCGCCTGAACCATCACAGGGGTCGCAAGGGCTCAGCGTCGGCACATCGATCTGTACGGTTTTACCGCGCACGGCATCTTCGAGATCTAGCTGTAGGTCATAGCGCAGATCAGAGCCGCGGGCTGGGCCGCCACGACCTCCGCCGCCACCAAAAATATCGCCAAAAACGTCACCAAAGACATCGCCGAAACCACCACCGCCACCACCACGCTGACCGCCGCCACTGTTGCCATCAACACCGGCATGACCATAGCGGTCATAGGCTGCTTTTTTGTCGTCGTCACCGAGAATCTCATAGGCTTCCTGAGCTTCTTTAAATTTATCCTCGGCATCCGCGCCTTCAGGGTTGCGGTCTGGGTGAAACTTCATCGCTACACGACGAAATGCCTTCTTGATCTCAGCATCAGAGGCACCTTTGTCCACACCCAATACATCGTAGTAATCGCGTTTAGCCATAACTTAATTCTTTATTCCAATCTGTAGCCAATATGATTAGGCGCGGGACTTTGCCCGCGCCTAATTAAAGTAGAAAGAACGACCGAAGACTTATTTCTTGTCTTCGTTCTCTTCTACTGTTTCTTCTGCTTTCTCATCTTTAACTTCTTCGAACTCAGCATCCATAGCGTCATCACCAGCAGCCTGTTCGCCGCCTTCAGCTTGACCAGCTTCAGCCTGTTCGGCGTAGAGCTTTTGCGCTAGTGCCGCAGAGGCTTCAGAGAGCACTTTAGTCGCAGCTTCAATGGCGTCGTTATCTTCGCCCTGAACGGCTTCCTCAACACCTTTGATAGCGGCTTCAATTGCTGTCTTCTCTTCTTCAGAGGCTTTGTCGCCAGCGTCTTCAAGCGTTTTCTTGGCAGCGTGAGCTAGACCATCAGCGGTGTTGCGAGCCTGAACCAAATCAGCGAACTTCTGATCTTCAGCGGCATTGGCTTCAGCATCTTTAACCATTGCATCGATCTCTTCATCGGAGAGACCTGAAGAGGCTTTAATGATGATCGACTGCTCTTTGCCAGTAGCCTTATCTTTCGCGCCTACGTGGAGGATACCGTTGGCATCGATGTCGAAGGTCACTTCAATCTGAGGCATGCCACGTGGCGAAGGCGGAATATCAGCCAGATCAAAACGACCCAGTGATTTGTTTCCTGTAGCCTGTTTGCGCTCGCCCTGAACCACGTGAATGGTTACAGCAGTTTGGTTGTCGTCAGCGGTTGAGAAGATCTGTGATTTCTTAGTAGGAATCGTGGTGTTCTTCTCGATCACTGGTGTGGCAACGCCACCCATGGTTTCAATACCCAGGCTCAGCGGTGTTACGTCGAGCAACAGCACGTCGGTGACATCACCGGCCAGTACCGCACCCTGAAGGGCAGCACCCACAGCAACCGCTTCGTCAGGATTGACGTCTTTGCGCGGCTCTTTGCCGAAAAACTCAGTCACTTTCTCCTGAACCTTGGGCATACGTGTCTGACCACCAACAAGAATAATCTCATCGATTTCGCCAACCGATTTGCCAGCGTCTTTCAGGGCAATTTTCAGTGGCGCCAGTGAACGCTCAACCAGATCTTCAACCAGCGATTCCAGCTTGGTGCGCGTCAGCTTAACAACCAAGTGCTTAGGACCTGTTGCATCAGCAGTGATGTAAGGCAGGTTCACTTCAGTTTGCTGGCTTGAAGAGAGTTCGATTTTGGCTTTTTCAGCAGCTTCTTTCAGGCGCTGCATGGCCAGTGGATCACCGTGAATATCAATGGTGCTCTCACGCTGGAATTCAGCGGATAAATATTCGATCAGGCGCATATCAAAGTCTTCACCACCGAGGAACGTGTCGCCGTTGGTTGCCAGAACTTCAAACTGCTTTTCACCGTCGACATCCGCGATTTCAATAATCGAGATATCGAAAGTACCACCACCGAGATCGTAAACCGCGACTACGCGATCGCCAGCAGTTTTATCAATGCCGTAGGCCAGTGCTGCGGCGGTTGGCTCGTTGATAATACGCTTAACGTCGAGACCGGCGATACGACCAGCATCTTTAGTCGCCTGACGCTGAGAATCGTTAAAGTAAGCAGGAACGGTAATAACCGCTTCTGTAACTTTCTCGCCGAGATAGTCTTCAGCGGTCTTCTTCATTTTCTTGAGGATTTCAGCAGAGACCTGTGGTGCTGCCTTGCTGTCGCCTTTGACCTCAACCCAAGCATCGCCATTGTCTGCTTTAACAATTTTGTAAGGCACCATTTTGATGTCTTTCTGCACAACATCGTCTTCAAAGCGGCGTCCGATAAGACGCTTTACCGCATAGACAGTATTGTGTGGGTTGGTCACTGCCTGGCGCTTGGCCGACTGTCCAACTAAGATTTCGCCCTCATCGGTGTAAGCTACAACCGATGGTGTGGTGCGAGCACCTTCTGAATTTTCTATTACTTTGGGTTTATCGCCTTCAAGGACTGCAACACAAGAGTTGGTGGTTCCAAGGTCGATTCCGATAATTTTGCCCATCAGTTACTTCTCCATTACTTTTCTGTAAAGCCTGTTGCCAGGGTTGGTCATTAATTGTTTGTGTTCTTGTTCTCATAGGTGGGTGCTAGTTGCACAAATTCAAGGGCTGAACGATTTTTTGTTCCCTGCCAACTATGATTAAGGCGCCTTAGACACGATCACCATGGCCGGTCTAATCAGACGTCCGTTAAGGGTGTACCCTTTTTGGAACACATCCATCACTGTATTGGGTTCGAGATCAGGGTTGGGCACCATAGATACTGCCTGATGTAGATTGGCATCAAAAGGCTGGCCCGCCGGATCGATTGGCTCAATTTTGAAACGTATCAAGACATCGACAAGGCTTTTCAGGGTTAACTCAATACCTTCGGCTACGGCTTTCTGACTCTCGTCATCCGCGGAGATAGAGCCCAGAGCCCGCTCAAGGTTGTCCACTACCGGTAACAGATCAGCAGAAAATTTGTCTAGGGCATATTTATGGGCGTTTTCAACATCACGCTCCACACGGCGACGGACATTTTGCATCTCAGCCTGAACTCTCAATACCTGATCATTGGCTTCGGCAACCTGCTGTTGCAGCTGCTCAGTCTCGGAGACCTGCTCTTCCTGTAAAAGCTCTTGCTCAATTTCTTCATTGCTTACAGTACCAGTCTGCTCGGCTTCTTTAACGCCCGAGTCGACAGGTTCTTGGTTATTTGGTTGATCTATTTCTGTTTCGTTCGACACACCAATTCCTCACATCGTTGGTTATATTGGCCATTAACTTTGGCTCTTCCTCAATATGGGGACAAACTATTCAGTTTCAAGCGATTGCGTAACGGCAATCTGTTCTGTATAAACCAATCAACGCTTTTATTTACCAAAAATTAGCCGTGAGAAACAGCTAGTAAAAAATAGGCCTGAAAAAAGTGCTGCTATCCATCCATATCAATAACTACACCTTGGTCGAATCTCTCGAGATCGAATTCGCCAGCGGCACCACTGCGATTACCGGCGAGACCGGTGCGGGCAAGTCACTGGTATTGGATGCGTTGGGCATGGCACTGGGAGATCGCGCTGATACGGGCACCATCCGCCACGGCAAAGACCGCGCTGAGATCACCGCCACCTTTGATATAGCCAAAATTGATCAGGCCCAAGCCTGGCTTGAGCAGCAGGATTTTCGGGCCGAAGATCAGCAATGTATTTTGCGTCGTCTGTATACCACAGAGGGTCGCTCTCGCGGCTATATTAATGGCCAGCCCTGCACCATGCAGCAGCTGCAAGCTCTGGGTGAGATGCTCACGGATATTCACAGTCAGCACGAACATCAATCGCTGTTACGTCGCGAAACTCACCGCAGACTTTTAGATGAATACTGTGATGCAATGGTACTGGCAGCAGATGTAGGCACTCACTTCAGAGCATGGCATGCAGCCGATCGAAAGCTTGCGTCACTGCTGGAGCGCTCTGATGAACTTATTGCCCGCAAAGATTTGCTGAGTTTTCAAGTGAATGAATTAAAGCAGGTGGATATTGAGCCTGAGTCTCTGGCAAAGCTTGAGATTGAACAGCAAACTCTTGCCAATGCTGAGCAGATTCTTCAAGACAGTCACAGTTTATTGGGTATATGTGATCAGACTGAAGGGTTTAATCTGCGCGATGGTTTAAATCAAGCGCTGACTATCTTGGCCAACCTAAAACACAAACCTGAAGCCTTAAGCAGTGCAGAAGAATTATTTCAGAGTGGCCTAATTCAAATTGAAGAGGCGACTAGGGAGATTGAAAATCATATTGACCGTTTTGAAGCCGATCCCCAGCGCCTGATTATGATCGAAGAACAGCTTGGTCTGATCTTCCAGTTAGCCCGCAAACACCGGGTTAACGCCGATCAACTCAGTGACACCCTAGTGGCCCTCGACGAGGAGTTACAGGGTCTAAAGGATGGCGGAGAGAGTATTGAAACACTACAGCAGCAACTTGCCGAGTTAGCCAGCAAGTATGAAAGCAAGGCCACCAAGCTCAGTGCCAAGCGCAAGAAAGGCGCCAAAGCGATGTCCGCAGAGATTAACCAACAATTGCAGAACCTCTCTATGGAAGGCGCAGAACTACTGGTGCAGCTATCGCCCATGAGCGATGGCGAGTACCGCACCGGTGGTCTCGAAGAGATTGAGTTTTTACTCGCCACCAATCCAGGACAGCCGCACAAGCCCTTGGCAAAAATTGCATCAGGCGGAGAACTGTCCCGAGTCAGTCTGGCGATTCAGGTTGTGGCCGCAGCCCATTCTGATATTCCGACCCTAGTATTTGATGAAGTAGATGTGGGTATTGGTGGTAGTACCGCGGACATCGTCGGCCAGTTACTGAAAAAGCTCGGCGAACGGGGTCAGGTGATTAGTGTCACTCACCAACCTCAGGTGGCGGCTCATGCCCATCACCATTACCGTGCCAGTAAGATTGTCGACAACGTCAGTGCCGAATCCTTGATGACGCCTCTCGACCAGAAGCAGCGCGTTGAAGAGTTGGCTAGGATGTTGGGCGGCGCCAAAGTTACAGAGCAGACTCTTTCCCATGCGTCGGAATTGCTAAGCTTAGCGTCTCGTTAGATATCGGCGAATTATCAGTTTAGTGCCATTGGCAGGAGATCCCTCCACTACGGTCGGGATGACAATATTATTTAGAATGAACCGTAACAGGTCTGTCGTCCGATCTCATTTCTAGACTCTCACCCTGACTCACTACAACGCTGTCATCCCGACCGTAGTGGAGGGATCTCATCATGCTGGCAGAGACCCAGCCCCTGTTTAAGGTGACAGCGCAGATTAGCCTGTGAAGTGGGGTCGCGTTAATGATACCGGCAGAGACGCAACGTGCACCGCACTGTTTGGGAGATCCTTCGGCTGCGCTCAGGATGACATTGTTATTTAGGATGAATCATCACAGGTCAGTCGTCCGGATCCATTACTAGACTCTCATCCCGACTCACTACCAAGCCTTCATTCCGACTTGCTACAACGCTGTGATCCCAACTCACTACAAAGCTGTTATCCCAACTCGCTACAACACTGTCATCCCGACTCGCTACAACGCTGTCATCCCGACCGTAGTGGAGGGATCTCATCATGCCGGCAGAGACTCACCCCGCGCCTCCCTGTCCGGGAGAACCTTCTGCTATGCCCCGAACGACCCTGCCGCTTATTTCGAGACAATAAAAAACCCCAGCTGCTTGCGCAACTGGGGTTTTCTTTTTTAGAATCCTGGCGATGACCTACTCTCACATGGGGAAACCCCACACTACCATCGGCGATGAACCATTTCACTACTGAGTTCGGTAAGGGATCAGGTGGTTCTAGTTCTCTATGGTCACCAGGCAAACTGGTATGACATTTAGTATCACTAAAATGTCAAATTAGGTCGGTAATTATTGAATACAATTTTTTCTTGGCTAGCGTGTACTTCGAACAATCCGTCCGTCGTCTCGCTTGCGTTATATGGTCAAGCCTCACGGGCAATTAGTATTGGTTAGCTCAACGCCTCACAGCGCTTCCACACCCAACCTATCAACGTCCTAGTCTTGAACGGCCCTTCAGGGGGGTTAAACTCCCAGGGAAAATTAATCTTGGAAGAGGCTTCCCGCTTAGATGCTTTCAGCGGTTATCCCGTCCGAACGTAGCTACTGGGCAATGCCATTGGCATGACAACCCAAACACCAGGGGTTCGTCCACTCCGGTCCTCTCGTACTAGGAGCAGCTTTCCTCAATTTTCCAACGCCCACGGCAGATAGGGACCGAACTGTCTCACGACGTTCTGAACCCAGCTCGCGTACCACTTTAAATGGCGAACAGCCATACCCTTGGGACCAGCTCCAGCCCCAGGATGTGATGAGCCGACATCGAGGTGCCAAACACCGCCGTCGATATGAACTCTTGGGCGGTATCAGCCTGTTATCCCCGGAGTACCTTTTATCCGTTGAGCGATGGCCCTTCCATACAGAAC